>Ga0307432_1000017_pt1 | contig 152542 bp, 158 predicted proteins | sample SalMarWE160150MG_FD_202158 | JGI IMG/M metagenome (GOLD analysis project Ga0307432, IMG submission 202158) | Salt marsh sediment microbial communities from the Plum Island Ecosystem LTER, Massachusetts, United States - WE1603-150 | ecosystem: Environmental > Aquatic > Marine > Intertidal zone...
TTTTGGACAACGGGTTTTCTTTTAAAGAAGTAGAAGCTGGCTGGCTTTCTCATCCTGGTAACTCCTCACGGTAAGTTATTACCACTAAACATACCATGAGTGTTACCCATGTATCTCAGCCTCCGCAACTTGCCCTAACACCGTGGGTTGAGGTATTATTTTATCTTTGGGCCAAGGGAAAAAGTTGACAGAGAAAGGAGGATTCCTGTAGAATATTCGTGCATGGGTACTTTAACAATTGAATAGTGGAAGGAAGGTTTTGAGTAGAGAGCTTGATCCTGGCTCAGAATAAACGTTGGCGGTGCGCCTTATGCATGCAAGTCGAACGGCCGAGTATATAACTTGTTATGTGCTTGGTAGTGGCGAACGGCTGAGTAACGCGTAAGTAACCTGCCTTGGAGTAGGAAATAACTTGCCGAAAGGCGGGCTAATGTCCTATGTGGTAACGAAGCAAATGCTTGGTTATTAAAGCCTTAGGGTGCTCCAAGAGGGGCTTGCGTCTGATTAGCTAGTTGGTAGGGTAATGGCCTACCAAGGCGATGATCAGTAGCTGGTCTGAGAGGATGGTCAGCCAGATGGGGACTGGGACACGGCCCCAACTCCTACGGGAGGCAGCAGCAAGGAATTTTGGGCAATGAGCGAAAGCTTGACCCAGCGACACCGCGTGAGGGAAGAAGGCCTTCGGGTTGTAAACCTCTTTTCTTGGGGAAGAATTTTGACGGTACCCAAGGAATAAGCCTCGGCCAACTACGTGCCAGCAGCCGCGGTAATACGTAGGAGGCGAACGTTATTCGGATTTACTGGGCGTAAAGGGAGCGTAGGCGGTTCCTTAAGTCGGATGTGAAATCTTCTGACTCAATCAGAAGGCGTAATTTGATACTGAGGGACTTGAGAGCAGCAGAGGGAAATGGAATCCCCGGTGTAGCGGTGAAATGCGTAGATATCGGGGAGAACACCAGTGGCGAAGGCGATTTCCCAGGTTGTTTCTGACGCTGAGGCTCGAAAGCGTGGGGAGCGAAGCGGATTAGATACCCGCGTAGTCCACGCCCTAAACGGTGGACACTAGATATAGGAGGTATCGACCCCTTCTGTGTCGAAGCTAACGCCTTAAGTGTCCCGCCTGGGGAGTACGGCCGCAAGGCTGAAACTCAAAGGAATTGACGGGGGCCCGCACAAGCAGCGGAGCGTGTGGTTTAATTCGATGCTACACGAAGAACCTTACCAGGGCTTGACATGACAGAAGTAGGAATCCGAAAGGACGACGACCTGTATCCAGTCAGGAGCTGTCACAGGTGCTGCATGGCTGTCGTCAGCTCGTGCCGTGAGGTGTTGGGTTAAGTCCCGCAACGAGCGCAACCCTTGTCCTATGTTAAATTCTCATAGGAGACTGCCTTGTACAGCAAGGAGGAAGGAAAGGATGACGTCAAGTCAGCATGGCCTTTATGCCCTGGGCTACACACACGCTACAATGGGTGATACAAAGGGTTGCCAAGGAGCGATCCGGAGCTAATCCCTAAAAATCATCCTTAGTTCAGATTGCAGGCTGAAATCGCCTGCATGAAGTCGGAGTTGCTAGTAACCGCAGGTCAGCTATACTGCGGTGAATACGTTCTCGGGCCTTGTACACACCGCCCGTCACGCCATGGGAGCTGGCAACACCTGAAGTCGATAGGCTAACCCCGACTTGTCGGGGAGGCAGTCGCCTAAGGTGGGGTTGGTGACTGTGACGAAGTCGTAACAAGGCAGCCGTACGGGAACGTGTGGCTGAATCACCTCCTTTCTAAGGAGTCATAAGTCAAAAGCTTAGGAATTCCTAGGTCGGTCGATAGACTTGTAAGTCTGTCGTTGAGTGTTTGAAGTTTGCCTTCCTTTCACTATTCAGTTGTTAAAAGTCTTTCTACCTTCTTTACCCTCTCCGGTTTATCCTCAATGTGGTAGCTCGGCCCGCTGGTAGGTATGGCATGGCAATTTTTGACCTTCTTCCTCCTCCGTATCATTGTAAGATGTCTTCTTGTGTAAACGTCATTTTTATTTGTGCCTCCCGAATTTTTGGGGCTTTTGCGTGACATTAGCAAAATATTGTTGTATTATGTTATGGTATTATGAGTTATACTATGTTGAAAGGAGCGTAAGGTGAAAGTACTCTTAGTTTATCCCCGGTATCCAGATACCTTCTGGAGTTTTAGGCATGCTTTAAAATTTATTTTTAAAAAGGCTACCTTTCCTCCTCTGGGTTTATTAACTGTAGCCGCAATGCTTCCCGAGGAATGGGAGAAAAAGCTTGTGGATATGAATACCACAACCCTGACAGATAAAGACCTTAAGTGGGCTGATTATGTGTTTATCAGCGCTATGGTGGCGCAGCAAAATTCGACGAGGGAGGTCATCGATAGGTGCAAAAAGTTAGGGACCAAGATTGTTGCCGGTGGTCCCTTTTTTAGCCGTGGGTATGAAGATTTTGGGTTCGATGATATAGACCATCTTGTATTTAACGAGGCTGAAAATATAATGCCGCTCTTTTTAGAAGATTTAGAGAAAGGCTGTGCCAAACATATCTACACATCTGAAGAACGGCCAGATATAAGGGAAAGTCCTGTGCCTTTGTGGTCACTTATCAACAGGAAAAAATACCAATCAATGACTATCCAATATTCTCGAGGCTGCCCTTTCAATTGTGAATTCTGCGATATCATTATACTGAACGGGCATGTACCACGAACAAAGGATAAAAGTCAGATAATAGCCGAGCTTGACGCATTATACGATATGGGATGGCGAGCCAGTGTATTCTTTGTTGACGATAATTTCATTGGCAACAAACGGAAACTAAAGTCGGAAATTCTGCCGGCAATAATTAAATGGATGGAAGAGAAGAAACGTCCCTTTCCATTTTTTACGGAAGCATCTATAAATCTTGCCGATGATGAAGAGCTAATGCATCTAATGAGTGAGGCGGGATTTGACATGGTATTTGTGGGCATTGAAAGCCCCAATGAAGAAAGTTTAGTCGAATGTAATAAGCTGCCGAATAAAAATCGGGATTTGTTGGCCTCGGTTAAGAAGATACAGAACCATGGTTTGCAGGTGCAGGGAGGATTTATTGTCGGGTTTGATAGTGACCCACTTTCCATCTTCAAAAACCAAATCGATTTCATTCAAAAGAGTGGAATCGTTACCGCTATGGTTGGTGTACTGATGGCTCCTCCAGAGACAAGATTATACAAACGTCTGAAAAAGGAAAACCGCATACTGCCAAAGGGCTCTGGTGACAATACAGATGGTTCAACCAACTTCATCCCCAAAATGGGTTACGAAACGCTTGCCAAGGGCTATAAACAGGTTGTAGATACAATCTATGCCCCCAAGCAATACTATGAGCGTATTAGAACCTTTCTGAGGGAGTATAAACCCAGCGATAAGGGAAGACTGAGGGTTTCTATTGTCCATCTAATAGCATTGATAAGGTCCACATGGGCTTTGGGGGTCCAGGAAAAAGGGAGAATACATTATTGGAAGTTGGTTCTCTGGACCTTGCTGAGAAAACCAAAAACTTTTCCTTTATCCATGACGCTGGCTGTTCAGGGATTCCATTTCCGCAAGGTCGCCCAGAAAGTACGTGTATCCCTGACTAGTGATACCCACAGTTTGGAGCAAGCAGGCAAACATAATTAGCCCCAACTTAAAATCCTCATCAGATGTTCTCGCCTTGAAACGCGCCTTGATAGCCTTGAGCTACCTTACGGCTCAGGGAGAAAAAGACCATCTGAACAATTCGAGCGTTCCTGTGCAGCCGAAATCCCTGGGGATTGTAGACCACCATGAGAGACTGCGACCTGCCAGAATAGCCAGCATCCCAAACTGCATTATGAATGCTGACCCCGCAGCGCAGAAGACTTGACCGGGGCGTTGCCAGAGCCATTATGTTCTTGGGAAGATTAACCACCTCGTTGTATGTAACTAGGTAACAACCGGGCAGCAGGTCTACACGGCCCAGACCGTCGAAAACGAGCGGGGAAGTACTGGAAAGGGCTCGGCCTTCATTGCCGGGGCCCAGGCTGCCCGGAGAAGAAAACAAAGCTATTTCCTTGAGGGTCAAGTCTATGCCATTGGGTTGAACTTGCTGCTGGGCATCACATAAGTTCTCCACCAGGGGAGGACTTGACCCCAGCATCTTCAGGATATCTTCTCTGGAAAGAATGCCAAGCATTTTATTCGCCAACAAATTAGGCCGATGTAACCCAAGTTACGGGCATTTAGTATAATCCGTGCTGAACTGCCAGGCAAGGCACTATGATATTTTCCATTATTAGTGACAATGCTTTCTTCCTTGCCACAGCAGGCCAAATTTCCTCTCCCTTGATGGGAGAGGGTTAAGGTGAGGGTGGTCAACTTTTTGCTAAGGTCTGAAATTTTCTCTATGATAGTTGCGTAAATCTTGTTAATATAAGTATTGTCGCAATTTCCCGACTCTTATCTGGGTTGATTACTTGTAAACCGTGAAAGTGGTAGCAATTGTTGGCATGGCAGGTGCGGGCAAGTCAGAAGTAGCCAGGGTGTTCGGAGAACATGGCTTTAAGAAAGTACGGTTTGGAGATATTACAGACGAGGAACTCAAGAGCAGGCGACTCGAGCGGAATGAGGAAAGTGAGCGCTATATAAGACAACAACTGAGGAAAGAACACGGGATGGCTGCTTACGCCAAATTGAACTTACCCAGGATTGATAGCTCACTGAGATCATCGAATGTTGTGGTAGATGGGCTTTACTCCTGGGAAGAGTATATTTTATTGAAGGAATACTATGGCGAGCAGTTCACCACGGTTGCCGTCTGGGCCTCGGCAGCAACCAGGCATGGGAGGCTTACCGATAGAAAAGAACGGCCCTTAACGCTTGAGGAAGCAGCCAATCGAGATAAATCCGAGATAGAGAATAGCAACAAGGGTGGGCCAATTGCCATGGCCGACTTTACCATAGTAAATGAGGCTTCCCTGGAGGAGCTGGAAAAGGAGACGGAACGAGTTTTATCCGCTTTGAAATGGAAAAGTTAACCAGACCGGATATTGATGAATATTTCCTCAAGATAGCTTCCGTAGTGGCGGAACGCTCCACTTGCCTGCGCCATCATGTAGGTGCTGTGGCGGTGAGAGATAAGCATATATTAGCCACTGGATACAATGGAGCTGCTTCCGGACTCAAAGATTGTCTTGAACTCGGCTGTCTCAGGGATGAACTAGGCATAGACTCTGGAACCAGGCAAGAAATAGGCCGCTCTATTCATGCCGAGCAGAATGTAATCATACAGGCATCACTCAATGGGGTCAGCCTTGAAGGCTCTACTATCTACTGTACCCACAGTCCCTGCATACTCTGCGCCAAGATGCTGGTCAACGCCAAAATAAAGCGCTTCGTAACCTTTGGCAGCTACGCTGATAACTCCTTCGTAGACCTGTTCCGGGAAGCAGGAATAGAGTTCGAGCTACACAAAAAACCGCCCACTGAGATAACCCACCTGCCCTGAAACAAGAGCTTGGTTCCTCGTCATTGCTAACGTTATCTCCTCTCCCTTTACGAGAGAACAGGTAGAGGAATTCAAAAATCAAAGGGCAAAAATCAAAATGACAAATCAAAATGCGAGAGTTTTAGAAAGAGGCGGCTGTATTATCCACCATTTCAATCGGAAGGGATTCCTTCACGCCTTGAAGTGTGGTGTGGGTGGGGATAAGCATGCCTGATGTCAAATCCCAAACAATATCAAAGCACAAAATATAAATGACCAAACAGTTTAGAAATTTGAATTTGTTTAGCGCTTAGAAATTAGGGTTTATAATTTAGCTGCGGAGATTGCCACGCCTTCGGCTCGCAATGACATGAGGGGCTAGCGCACCTTCCCCCTGGCGAGTGAGGCAAATATGCCGCCGAAGCAGAGGATGGCGAAAATGATGAACGCTGTCTTCATGCTTTGCTGGAAAAGCGAATAGTATTCAGGCGTAATTTGAACTCTCCCGATGTACAGGGTAAACATTAACATGGCGATTCCCATGCTTAGCACCATGCCCACCTGCCGCATTGTTGCCAGCGTTGCCGAAGCTACCCCGTAAGCCTTATTTGGCGCAGAACTCATGACCGCATTGGTGTTAGGAGACGAGAAAAGGGCAAAGCCGAAACCCATCAGGAGCAAATTGCCGATTATTAAGTTCAGGGGAGTTTGGGCATTTAGGAAGACAAAGATGGTGAGTCCTATTGTGGTCAGTGCCATTCCTGCTGAGGCAATTAACCTCGGTTCAATCCTGTCCGAGAGTCTGCCGGCCAGCGGTGAAAAAATAGCCTGCATGGCGGGCATGGCGACTAGAATCAAGCCGGCACTTTCAGGGTTGAATTCCTTCACATACTGCAAATAAAGACTTATGAGGAAAGTTACAGCGAATGTGGCACTGTAATTGATCAACGCCGCCACGTTGGAAAGGGTAAAAGCTTTGCTGTTTCTGAAGAGGCTTATGTCCAGGACCGGTCTTTTTGTTCTCATCTCCCATCTGACGAATGCTGAAAGCCCGATGGCGCCTCCGACGATCAACCATACCCCTAACATCTCTGGCAGGAGAGTAAAACCGTATACCAGCGCTACAAGCCCAAGGACGTAGATTATAGAGCCGGCAAGATCAAATCTCTCGCCCTTTGCCCCTGTCCACTCACCTTTTAGCTTCCATAAAACGACGCCGATAATTGCCAATCCCAGGAGCGCACTTAGGAAAAAGATGCTCCTCCAACCAAGATGGTGCGTCAGGATTCCACCTAAAACCGGGCCCAGGGAAAGGCCAAGATAGGTTGCTGCGACATTTATCCCCAGGGCTTTCCCCCTCTCTTTGGCGGGAAATACCGTAGCAAGCAATGCTACTGCAGTTCCGGCCAGCATGGCGCCGCCAACCCCCTGGAAAACCCGGCAAGAAATAAGCATGGTGGCGGAGTTTGCCATTCCCGAAAGGAAGGATGAGAGTGCGAGGACAACTATGCCACAGGTAAAAATCTTCTTCCTGCCGTATATGTCTGCTATTCTGCCGAAGGGAACAAGAAAGGTTGCCGAGGACAGGAGGTAGGCAGTAGCAATCCAGCCTAACATGACCGCGTCCAATGATAGTTCTTTTCCAATTGTAGGGAGGGCGATATTCACAGCGGAGAGTATAAAGGGATAAAGAAACGAGGCTGTCGTGGCGACAAGAAGTACCGCTCGTTTACCGGTACCATTGCCCACAGGGTCATCCATAATCAGCCAGTTTAACCTATTTACCGAGAACTCTTCTAGCCTTGGTCGGCACTCTCGAAGCAATTGTTTTGCTTCACAGCCCTATTGCATTACATGGTGGCGGAGTCGGGAAATACTGGATAACGGTTGCCTTAGCCGAAATATAGCTGTAAACTTCTGGTTCCCTGTAGTTTATATCAGGGAACGCAGGAGAGCGCAAAAATGTTTTCAACAAAGTCGGGGGCTACCAAACTGCTGATTGGCGTAGTCGTCGGTTTAATAATATTTAAGGTGGTCGTTAGCTGGCTGACCGGCAGTATCAGCATACTGGCTCAGGCAGCCGACAGTTTATTCGATTTGTTTGCCGGAATAATCACCTTCTTTGCTATCCGCATTGCGGCTAAGCCAGCTGATGCCGACCATCAGTATGGTCATGGTAAGGTAGAGGACATTGCTGGCGTTGCGCAGGGAATTCTCATCTTTATCGCTGGCGGACTGCTAATCTACTCGGCAATAGTACGGATAATAGAAGGCTCTAGCGTTGAACTAGCTGAAGCTGGCATAGCTGTGATGGCTGTTTCCATAGTTGTCAGTATCTTTCTATCTCGGCATCTACTAAGTGTATCCCGAGCCACTGGCTCTGTAGCCCTGGAGGCTAATGCCCGCCATATTGCTACTGATATCTACTCCGCCTCAGCCGTGTTGGTGGGACTGGCAGTAGTGCGATTCACCGGGCTCAATATTATTGACCCTGTGATTGCTATCGGAGTTGCTATTTACATCCTGAAAGTAGCTATTGACACTATGCGTAAGCCGATATCAGGGCTGCTTGATGAAAAGCTACCTCCTTCACAACAGGCAGTTATCGAGGACATTTTGAAGAAATATAGCCGCGAGGTGGCCGGCTTCCACACACTACGGACACGTCGGGCTGGAAGCCAGATCTATATAGACCTTCATTTGGTAATGGCTAGGGATATTAGCTTGGAGCAGGCTCATCAAATATGCGACCAGATTGAGGTCGAAATACAAAGCGTGCTCCACGAGGCTAGTGTGACCATTCATGCTGAGCCATGCGACAATAAATGTGAACAGTGCTCTGCAATCTGCTCAAAACGCCGAACCAATCAGAATGAATGACGTTTTGGCCATTTCAAATCCAGGCGAAATTCAGGAGTCAGGGCACTGAGCACCCCAATTGCTGGAGCAACCACCCGCCGCCATAAACTATGGCGAAGCCAATTGCCAGGCAAATCAGGACTATGATTGGACCTCTGAGAAGGAATTTCTTTATCACAACAACTGCCAGGCTTTAGCTTGACTGCTTGGGGGCTTTCCTGGTCTTGGTTCTCTTAGATACAGCGTCCTTATATACTCTTGCCAGGCTTTTGCCATGCTGGGGCATCTTGGCCTTTTCCTTTGCTCGCTGCCTTTCTCTTCGTGCTTGTTTGGTTTCCTTGGCAAGCTGGTTCTGCTCTGGAAGCTGCTCGTTTACCACTTAATTTCGTATGAGCCAAGGACAAAGTCGAGGTCATTTTGAAAAGTCGAAAGCTTTTCTTGGGGGAAGAGGGTTTCATCTATGTCAAGGAGCATTTTTGTTTCGCCCTGTGGTGAGCCTAGAATATGTGCCCTGCCGCATTCTTTCTGGTCTTTCTCTTGCTCGGCCTGTGTTTTTAATGCCAGCGTGGTACGCGATTGAGTGTCGCCGCTGGGAAGACCATATGTTTGCGACTCAGTTTCAACAGCCATAATCCCGCGTTTCTGCAATAAGCCTTGTACCTCATCGCAGAGCATCCCAGGATTTAAGCCCCTGTAAGTCTTTTTAATCTGGATTGTCATTTTATTCTCCTGCCGGATATTATAGCACTTTCTTATCTTGGTTTCGCTGCTTATATGATATAATTGGAATCTGAAATGAAAAAGGAATTAATGCAAATCTTGGCCTGTCCCGTATGTAAAGAGGATTTGGAGCTTAGAGTGGATGAAGAAGAAGGGGAAGAAGTAGTCAGGGGTGCCCTTTATTGCTCTAATTGCAACCATTCCTACCCCATTGTGGACACGATTCCCAATTTGTTACCGCCGGAGCAGCAAACTTAGCTCAAGGGCTATACGAAACGCCTGTTGTAGGCGATTCCCAAACTTCTACGTTCACCAACTTTACCGGAGAGTTGGAAAAACGGGGCTGGAGTGCATCATATATAGTGGTAGCAATATTCTCGCTGGAGGGGCCAATCTTATCGAGAGGAGGTACGTCATTCAGGCAAGTATGGTCGAATGGAGCCAGGACCTCCCTCAGGTGCTGCTTTAGTTGGGCGAAATCATATGCCAGGCCAGTCTCATCGAGACTGGCTGCTTCTAAACGAGCTACTACCTTGAAGCGGTGGCCATGCAGCTTTTCACATTTACCATGATAGTTCGGGAGATAATGAGCAGCATCAAAGTGCTCTTCCACAAATAGCTGATACATCGAATCCTCCTTTATGCTTTCGCACTCCCTTTTGTCCTTTAACATCTTTAGCTAGTTGGGCGATGCTCTTGCCCAGCTTGGGATGAACTAAGTCCGGGGCGATTTCCGCTAACGGTATAAGTACGAAAGCCCGGTCGTGCAGGCGGGGGTGCGGGATAGTTAGGTTCTGGGTTTCCATAATCCTGGTGTCATAGAAAAGGATATCTATATCTATAATGCGGGGTGCATTGGGAAAGCTGGGAGCTCTGCCCATGCTGGTTTCAATTTCTTTAGCGAGATGGAAAAGTTCCTCGGGGGGCAAATCGGTGGTAATTCGGCAGACCAGGTTGAGGAACAAGGGCTGCTCCTTGTAGCCTACCGGCTCGGTTTCATAGGTGGATGAGACCTCCTCAGGATTTACTTTTAGAGAAAGCAATGTCAAAGCCCGGCAGAGGTTTTCTTCCCGTTCTCCCAGGTTTGAACCCAGACCAAGATAGACAATGGCCAATTCGCTTACACGCCTCTCACAATGACATCGCTCATCTTGCACACGCGTGCCATCTCCTTGACATCGTGCACCCGAACGATATCAGCGCCCTTGGCGATGCCGATGGCTATGGTGGCCGCCGTTCCTTCCAGTCGCTGGTCGTCGGGTGGAATGAATGTCACATTATTCGACCTTTGTTCAGTAGTTAAATCGAGCACCCAGCCTATAAAAGACTTGCGTGAACTACCCAACAGGATAGGCCTGCCCAGCGCCTTAAGTTCTTCCAGACGTTGCAAAATCTCCAGATTTTGCTCCTGTGTCTTGCCAAAACCTATGCCTGGGTCAACGATGATATTCTCCCGGGGCACTCCTGCGTCTAACGCTTGCTCTATGGCTCTTTTCAAATCGGAAATAACCACAGGGATGATGTCGTGGCACGGAGAACCACGCTGATTGCTCATCAAAACAATCGGCACACCTTTTTGGGCCGCTAGCTCAGCCAGCCTGGGCTCCTTCTGTAGTCCCCAGATATCGTTTATCATGTCGACTCCGGCATTTAAAGCCTGACGGGCTACCTCCAGCTTATAGGTATCCACACTCAGGGGCACCGATATCTTGTGGGCCAGCTTTTCCACAACAGGAATTACCCGCTGTAATTCTTCGTCGGGTGAAAGCGGAGTTGAGCCAGGACGCGTGGATTCACCGCCGATGTCAATTATATCTGCTCCTTCAGAGGCTAATCGTTCTGCCCTGGCTACGGCTTCTTCTACATTTGCCAGTCCATCGCCAGAAAAAGAATCCGGGGAAACATTTATCACGCCCATGACATAAGTTCGCTGGCCCCAGTGGAAGACGCTCCTGCCGCATCGGGTAGAACCCAGCTTGCTTGCTTTGTAATCAGGCATGTTATTGATTATAGCAGAGGAGGCGATTAAAATAGTAAGGCAGCAAGCACTAAAAACATAATAGCAATAATCGCGTAATCTTAAATGGGCAAGACATTAGCAGAGAAGATTCTAAGCCTTAAATCGCATGGCGAGGCTAAAGCTGGGGATGTCGTGATTGCTGATGTGGATTTGGCTTTCGTCCAGGATACTACTGGACCCCTCACCATAAGACAGTTCAAGGAAAGCGGGTTTGAAGCTCTGGCTAAGCCACAACAAGCAGTAATATTTCTGGACCATGCTGCTCCGAGTCCCGCTCAGCAGCTTTCTAATGACCATATCCTTCTGCGCCGCTTCGCTGCGGAAACGGGCTGTCGCATCTACGAGGTAGGCGAAGGCATATGCCACCAGTTGATAGCGGAGCAATTTGCTAAGCCGGGAGACGTTATCCTCGGCTCAGACTCTCATACTGTTACTGCTGGTGCTTTAGGAGCTTTTGCCACTGGCATGGGTTCCAGCGATGTTGCCGTAGCTTTAGCCCTGGGTAAGACCTGGTTTCGGGTGCCGGAAAGTTTTCTCATTGAGCTCAATGGCGTCTTCCCTCGGGGAGTTTATGCCAAGGACTTAATTCTGTATCTCATTGGCCAGATTGGCGCTGATGGTGCTAATTACAAGGCTTTGGAATTTGGTGGCGAAGCCTTGGCTCGGGTGACTATGTCGCAGCGTCTCACTATCGCTAATATGGCTGTGGAAGCCGGGGCCAAGGTTGGCCTGTTTCCCGCTGATGAAATCACCCAGGAATTCCTCATGGAATATGGACGGGGCGAAGATTACAAGCCGCTATATCCCGATGCTGTGGCGAATTATGAACGGGTCATACCCGTGAATCTCGACCAGCTTGAGCCGATGCTCTCTCTTCCCCACGCTGTGGACAACGTCCGTCCAGTGACTCGAGTAAAAGGGGTCAAAATCCAGCAGGCATTTATTGGTACCTGTACTAACGGACGTCTGGAAGATTTAGCCGTGTCTGCGGATATTCTTAAGGGCAAGAAGAGACATCCCGGTACCAGATTGCTCATAGCGCCAGCTTCGAGGCAGGTGCTCATTCGAGCTATAGAGAAAGGCTATATCCAGAGCTTACTTGAAGCCGGAGCAACTATTCTACCGCCGGGTTGTGCCGCTTGCCTCGGTCTCCACCAGGGAGTGTTGGGAGATGGCGAGGTTTGCGTTTCCACCGCCAATCGTAATTTTAAGGGAAGGATGGGCAACCCCGAGGCTATGATATACCTGGCTAGCCCGGCAACTGCCGCCGCCTCAGCCATAAGGGGCGAGATTGCTGATCCCAGGGACATTATGTAATGACTGATTTAGTGCTAAAGGGCAAAGCCATTAAACTGGGGGATAATATCTCCACCGATGATATTATTCCAGGCAGGTTTGCCCATCTGAGGAGCAACTTGCCTGAACTCACCAAGCATGTTCTGGAGGATGCTGCGCCTGAATTTGCCTCAAAGGTAAGGTCGGGTGATTTTCTTGTGGCGGGTAAAAACTTCGGTCTGGGTTCTAGTCGGGAACATGCCCCGGTAGTAATCAAAATGTCGGGGGTCGGCGCTATTTTAGCCAAATCGGCAGCCCGCATCTTTTTCCGGAACGCCATAAACCAGGGTTTGCCTGTTCTGCTCTGCGATACCGATAAAATCGGCGACGGCGATGAACTGGAGATAAATTTGACTGGTGGTATGATTAGCGATTTGACTTCTGGTATTACATTGAATTGTAGCAAGATGCCGCCGATAATGTCCGCCATCCTTAAGGAAGGTGGGCTTATCCCGTACATAAAGAAGCATAAGGACTTCAAGCTATAGAATCAAGCCCATTACGGTTGTCATTCTGAGCCCCGACTTGTCGGGGCGAAGAATCTCATTTTGTAGTTATGTTACGATATAAGAGATGCAGCACAAAGTAACTTTTATACCCGGTGATGGCATAGGGCCTGAGGTGGCTGAGGCGACACGGCGGGTGCTGGAAGCTACAGGGGTTAGGTTCCAGTGGGACACTGTTATCATAGGTAGTCAGGCTCAAGATAAGTTTGGCACACCTCTTCCTGACCAGGCTCTTCAGTCCCTAAGGAAAAACAAAGTCGCCCTTAAGGGACCGGTGACCACACCCATAGGCACTGGCTTCAGGAGTGTCAATGTCGCCTTGAGGCAGACGTTAGACCTTTATGCTTGCCTTCGTCCCTATAGGGTGTACCCCGGTATAAAAACGCCATTCAAAGGCGTGGATATAGTGGTGGTTAGGGAGAATACCGAAGACCTCTATGCTGGTATCGAATTTGCCATGGGTGATTCAGGAACCAAGCAGTTGCTGGCTCTCGCGCACGATACTACTGGAAAGGAAATCAGGAAAGATTCCGCTGTAAGCCTGAAGGTTATATCTCAAACAGCGAGCCGGCGAATTGTCAAATTTGCTTTTGAATATGCCCGGCAGAACGGCAGGAAAAAGGTTACTGCGGTTCACAAGGCTAACATACTCAAATTCTCCGACGGGCTTTTCCTGGATACTGCTCGTGAAGTAGCCAAAGAATATAACGACATAGAATTTGGCGATATGCTGGTGGACGCGACCTGCATGGAGCTGGTCAGGAAGCCTCAGATGTTTGACGTCCTCGTGCTGCCCAATTTGTACGGCGATATAATTTCGGACCTCTGTGCCGGGCTGGTCGGCAGCATGGGCGTAGCGCCTGGAGCTAATATCGGGGATGAGGCGGCTATCTTCGAACCTACCCACGGAAGCGCCCCCAAATACGCGGGGCTAAATAAAGCCAATCCCGTGGCCACGATGCTCTCTGGGGTGATGATGCTGCGTTACCTGGGAGAAAAGAATAGCGCCGATAAGATGGAAGGCGCTATAGCTGAAGTCTTAGCTGAAGGCAAGGATGTCACCTATGATTTAAAGCTCGACCCCGCCACTGCGGTGGGCACCAGCCAGGTAGCCGACGCTGTAATAGAGAAGCTAAAGCGTTAAGGGGGTGGGATAGGAAGCGCTATCGTAGCAGTGGGCAAATCGGATTAGGGAAACTTGGAGTTCGTATATACTGTTGCCAGGCGACATCAGTATTGCTGATTATATAAGATCAGAAAAAATAGGTGAATAAGTTATGGAAACCATAGGTTGGATTTATATACTTGGTACATTATTTCTTGGAGCATGTGCACTTTTCGTTCCTTATCTTGCTGAGATAGTAAAACGGAAGGCATTTGCACCAAACCTTAAAATATTGTTTGAACTTGCTCCGCCATTTTGCCATCAAACTAGCTGGCGTTCCCCACTGGGTTCTCCAACTCAAATTGAGGAGCCAGTTTATTATTTCCGTTTTCAAGTAGCAAATGAGGGGAAAACGCAAGCAAGGCTATGTGAAGTGGTTTCGGAAAATTTATGGATTTACGATTCTGCTAACAACCCACAACCATATCCAAACTTTTCTCCAGTAAATATGATTTGGGTTGGGGCATCGAATGAATTTATTAACATAAATCCTAACCGGCGAGTTTTCTGTGACATAGGCCATATTTCATCACAAAATTATCAGAGAGAAATAGAACAAAACAGATTTATCGATATACTTGGCTATAGAGGAAACGACTTGCGTTTTGTGTTAGATCTTCGTCAGATTTTCTACTCTCAGCCAAACTGCTTAGGACCAGGAAGATATATTTTGCAGGTTGGTTTATATTCTGAAAACGCAGGTTATCAAAAAGAATTCTTTGATATTTCATGGTCTGGTATATGGCAAGATGGCGATGATGAAATGTTTAGAGAAATAGTTATAACACGTACAAAAAGTCCCATTTAATTGATGCTGACGTCGCCTAACAGAGCGTATCTGGCTTCGTGCCTATGGCACTCCGCTCAAATCGGCTTCGCTGACGCTTTGCCGACTTCAGATACGCTCGGGGCGTTAAGTGAAATTGCCCAAAGCCCTTTGAAACTCATAAAATCCTTTGAGAAAGTAAAAATTAAACTATGTGAAAGAAGATGAAAAAATGAAGCTGAGTAAAGTCGAAAAAAAAGTCATGGTCAGCCAGAAGCATGCCGAGCATGGTATTGAACACGTTGAAAGATTATTGCCGTATGTAAATCTAAAAGAAAATCAGAATTACCTCGAAGTGGGATGCGGCAATGGGCATATGTGTAAATACCTAGCCAGAAAGTATCACTTGAACGTTACTGGAACTGATGTTGACCCGGAAATGATTCAGTTTGCCAAGGAGAATATTGACGATATCCCAAGTATTCGTTTCTTGGAAATGGATGCAACAAAAATGCCTTTTGAGGATAACGAATTCGATATTGTTCTCTCCTTTGGGGTTATGCACCACATACCAAATTGGTTAGAGGCTTTAAAAGAAATAAAAAGGGTTCTAAAACCAGAGGGTTATTTCATTTACTTTGATATTATTTTTCCTAACTGGTTAGCTAGAATAGGAAAATTGTTTGAACATAGTTACGGTATAACAACAATTCATGATTTAAGTTCATTTATCGAGGAAAATACTTTTTCTACAATTCATTCTTCGTTGTCAAAATCATTACTCTGGAATCAGTATGAAGCAGTATATCAGAGGAGTGAATTATGATAGAGATGTTACCGTACATAATCTGTGCTTGCATTTGGATCGGGATTATCGGCGCATGGTTAATTCCTGTGATTCGAAGGCGTATTGTTTACGAGATTTATGTGGCTTGTGGATTGGGCATCTATATTTCTTTAATTGTGCTAGGTTGGATATGGAAGACCATGGATATTCGCCTATTGTTGTATATCGGCTATTCTATTATTTCCATTGGTATTATATTCGTGGCTTTTTCAGTCAGAAGTCTTAAACATAAAGGAGAGCCAAAGTCTGGCTGGGAGCATACGACCGAAATTGTCGATACAAGTATATTTCGAGTTGTGCGCCATCCCCTTTATTTAGGAGGAGCCGTTGCAATAATTGGGATTATGTTAGTCATTCAATCAATTCCTTCAACGATATTGGGCTTAGTGGCTTTCTTTTGCTTTTGGATGGCATCCAAGAAAGAGGATGAGTTTAACATAAAGAAATTCGGAGAAAGCTACAAAGAGTACATGAAGAAAGTTCCCCTGTGGGATTTTTTAAAAGGGCTGAAGCTATCAAGAAGAGGATAATTATGGACGAGGCTCTTTACAAATTGAATAATGGGCGAGCACTCTTCGCAATCCTTTGGATTGCTCGGTGCTATCGCACTCACTTAACAGAGTATATCTGGTTCGGGCTACGCCCTCACCCAAATATCTCGCTTCGCTCGGAACTTCAGGTATACTCAAACCGTTAAGTGAAATTGCCCAAAGCCCGTTGAAACTCATAAAAGCCTTTGCGAAAGTAAGAATTAAACTATGCGAAAGAAGATGAAAAAATGAAGCTAACTAAAGTCGAAAAAAAAGTCATGGTCAGCCAGAAGCATGCCGAGCGCGGTATTGAACACGTTGAAAGATTATTGCCGTATGTAAATCTAAAAGAAAATCAAAATTACCTCGAAGTGGGATGTGGCAATGGGCATACTTGTAAATACCTGGCCAGGAAATATCACTTGAACGTTACTGGAACTGATGTTGACCCGGAAATGGTTCAGTTTGCCAATGAGAATATTGACGATATACTACGTATTCGTTTCTTGGAAATGGATGCAACGAAGATGCCTTTTGAGGATAACGAATTCGATATCGTTCTCTCCTTTGGGGTCATGCATCATATAGGCAATTGGGAAAAAGCGTTGGAAGAAATAAGTCGGGTTTTAAAGCCACAAGGGTTTCTTATTTTCGGTGATATTGCATATTCAAGATTTACCACCAGAGTTTTCAGGCCTATCGTAAAAAGCTATGGTGTTTATACAATTGATGATATCACCCATTGTTTAGGAAGAAATGGCTTCGAAATCGTTCATCAAGAGGAACCCAAGGGGAGAATAATGAAATACTATAGCCTGGTGTTTCGGAAAATATAGCGAAATTATGACGCCATTCTAGAAGAGGGGTGTTGACATGAGGAGCGCGCCCCTTCTTGAGAAAGTTTTTGAGGATGCTGAAGACAAGGATGTTACCTAGTAGTAGAGAAGCTAAAGCGTTAATCTTAACCAAGCGATTATGGTGAAATTTCTTGCAGCGAGGGCATGACATGAAGCACCATCGTAGCGGTGGGTAAATCGGATTGGAGACACTAGGGGTTCGCATATACCGGTGTTAGACGAAATGCTCACCGCGTGAGGAAAACATGCTCAAAAATTTGTTAGAGAGGACAGTTCACCGAAACTGGGAAACTGCGTTGTTCCTATTCGCATTGATTGCCGTTGTTCATTTTACCGCAGCATTTCTTGGATCTCCTGCTCTCACTTCTATCGGAATGATGCTCTATGCCCTGATTTCTTTAGTCTTTGTAAGGAAGCAGTATTGGCAAGAGATAAGAATAAGAAAGCCCACTCATCACGTTTACATCCTTTATGGCTTTATACTGTCGACGTTGTTTGCTTTGGGTAGTTACCTAGTAGCTTACTTCACTAATTTCAACTCTTTGAATTATATGGTTATTATGGCAAAACAACAATTAAGCTATGGTGTAATCACCAAATACAATGCATGGCAATATTTCCCAACTGCAGCCGTAGGTTTTGCTACCATTAGTCCTCTAGCAGAAGAATTGTTCTTTCGGGGCGTACTCTTGAAATCTTTTGAAGGAAAATTCTCAGTACTATTGGCCAATATACTTCAGGCTTTTCTATTTGGTCTAATCCATCTAGCCTATTTCTGGATTACTCTCTTCGACATATCTTTAATTATTACTGCCGTTCCCCTCATGACTCTTGGGGGTGTCATCTACGGCTGGGTAGCTCAGAGAACCAATTCAGTGTTTTCTTCTATTGTGGTCCATGCTTTTTGTAACTTTGTTCTTACCCTTTTCGTATTCGCATTCATAATTCCTGTTATAGGGTGATGGAAGATGGTGAACCTTCGTTCGCACTACCGCCTAACAGAGCGTATCTGGCTTCGTGCCTTCGACACTCCGCCCAAATCCAGCGAAGCTGGATTTCAGATACGTTCGAGACCTTAGAAATTCTTAGGACTGATTCATTGGCGAATTCATAGTAGCCTTTGAGTTAAACGAGGGCAGAATCCTAGGAGTGCATTGGGCTTTTTAACCAGCCGCTTAGAATTAATTTGAGACCTTTGACTTACCGGGCATTACAAGCTACCATATCATCATGAGCACAAGCAAGGCGCCTGAGCTAGCCCTTTTTCCTTTGACAGTTGAGGTGAATAATCAAGGTCACCTCATTATTGGTGGCTGTGATGTTGTTGACCTGGCTAACGAATTCGGCACGCCGCTCTACCTTTTCGATGAGCAAACCCTCCGCCATAAGTGCCGTGAATTTAAAGATGAGTTCTGTAAATATTATCCTGATACCCTGGTCATTTATGCCTCTAAGGCATTCCTGAACCGAGCTTTAGCTCTTATATTTAAGGAAGAAGGTCTGGGACTCGACATCGTCTCTGGGGGAGAACTTAGCATCGCCCATTCCGTGGATTTTCCTCTGGGCAAGGTCTATTTCCACGGCAACAACAAGACACCGGAAGAGCTAAATCTGGCCCTGGACTTGGGAGTTGGCAGAATTGTGGTGGACAACTTTTATGAGCTTGAATTGCTTAATAAGCTGGCCAGAGAGAGGGGGATTAGCCAGAATATCTTGCTTCGTCTCACTCCCGGGGTTGACCCTCACACTCACCAATATACTACTACCGGGACGATAGAGAGCAAATTTGGCTTTCCTTTGGCTACCGGGCAAGCTGAAGAGGCGGTAAAGCAAGCTTTGTCAGCCTCCAACCTTAACCTTTTGGGCTTTCATTTCCATCTTGGCTCCCCGGTGTCCGAAGTTCAGCCTTATGAGCTGGCTATGGAGCTTGTGCTTCGCTTTGCCCAGGAAATGGGCAAGAAATTTGGCCTTAATCTTAGCGAATTCGACATTGGTGGCGGTTTTGCCGTTCCATATACCTTGGACTCCGAAGTGCCCACAATAGCGGAGTATGCCAGGGCGCTAACTGACAAGTTGAGTGGTCTTATTTCGGGACTGGGATTGAGTCGCCCCCAGCTCATTATCGAGCCAGGAAGGGCAATTGTCGGCCAGGCCGGAGTGGCATTATACAAGGTTGGGGCGATAAAAGAGATACATGGCATAAAGAAATATGTCTGTGTCGATGGCGGCATAAGCGACAATATCCGCCCGGCTCTTTATGGAGCTAAATACGAAGCTTTGGTGGCTAACAAAGCTTTGGGGGTGGGAAGAGAGGTGGTTACCATTGCTGGCAAGCTCTGTCAATCGGGTGATATTTTAATAAGGGATATCAATTTGGCTTCAGTGCATCCCGGTGACATCATAGCTATTCCAGTTTGCGGTGCCTATTCCATACCCATGTCGAGCAATTATAATGCCATGCCCAGGCCAGCTATAGTCATAGTAAAGGAAGGTCGAGGGCATCTTATTCGGCGCCGGGAAACTTATCAGGATTTGATGAGTCTGGACTTGATTTAACATGTGGCAAGTTATAGGACAGGATAAAATTTTATCTCTGCTGGATTACAGCCTTAAAACCAATGCTATAGCCCACGCCTATCTTCTAGTAGGGCCGCGGCATGTGGGCAAAGGGACTTTGGCTTTTAATCTAGCTCAAGCCCTAAATTGCGATGGCTCCGAACCGCCTTGTGGTCAATGCCGTTCCTGCCAGCGAATTCTGGAGGGCAAGCACGCTGATGTCACCCCTATTGGCCTGGATTCTAGAACGGAGATTGGCATTGATGATATTCGCGGGCTACAACGCTTAGCCAACCTGCCACCGTATGAAGGTAAGTGCAAAGTGTTTATCATTGATGAAGCTGAGTATCTATCTACCGAGGCGGCTAATTCCTTGCTCAAGATATTAGAAGAGCCACCGCAAAGGGTAGTTTGGCTTTTATTAGCTGCTGAAGAGGAGCACCTCTTACCGACAATTATTTCACGTTGTCAGCGGCTGGAATTGAAGCCTGTGCCAGCAGAGCAAGTGCAAGAGATACTCATCAACTCGTATAACGTTGATGACGATAAAGCTAAGCTTTTGACACAATTGTGCCATGGTCGCCTTGGCTGGGCATTGTCGGCTTTGGCAAATGGCGCTATATTAGAGCAGCGGTCCCAGAGGATAGCCAAGCTGGTTACCCTACTGACTGTTGGCTTAGGGCAAAGGTTTGCCTATGCCCAAGAGCTGGCAAGCCAATTTAGCCAGAACCGGAGAGCCGGGGCAGAAATAATAGAGATTTGGCTCGACTGGTGGCGTGATTTGATGCTCATTAAGGGGGGTTGCCAGGAAGGCATTATCAATGCAGATTATGAGAGAATCCTCGAAGAACAAGCTAGGGTATTAACTCTGAGCGAGATTGAAGGGTTTCTGGCTAAGCTTTGCTTGCTACAGGAGGAAATCTCTAAGAATGTTAATCCCCGTTTAGCATTGGAGTGGTTGATGCTTAATTTACCCAGAAAGAAACTGAGTACAAAGTCCTGAATGAGATTGTCATTACGGAGTTTAGAATATAATATATTTCGATGGCTAACATAATTGGAGTCAAATTCCGCTCTAGAGGAAGATTAGTTTACTGTGACGCCGGTGAGATACTCCTGCAGGTAAACGACTATGTAGTAGTGGATACTGGCCATGGTCTAGACGTGGCTAAAGTCGTTACTCTGGAAGCCCCGTCTCAACCAGGCGAGCAATTAATGGCGGTAGTACGCCAGGCTGAGGAGGAGGATTTAGAAGAAGCTCGGCGGAACCTGGAAAAAGAAGCCTTAAGCATGTGCCATGAAATGGCGGCCCAACTTGGGTTAAAGATGAAGCCACAAGCGGCTCGCTATGATTATAAGGGCGAGCACCTCACCATATTCTTCAGCGCTCAGAAGAGGGTGGACTTCCGGGACCTGGTTCGGAAATTAAGCCATGCTCTGGAAACACGGGTGGAGTTAAGGCAAGTGAGGGCAAGGGATGAGGCTAAGCTGTTGGGTAGCATAGGCAAGTGCGGCTATCCTTTATGTTGCCAGAATTTCCTCACCAGCTTTGCCTCAGTATCTATTAAAATGGCCAAGGAACAGAACTTGGCCCTGAATCCTATGAAAATATCGGGCATCTGTGGAAGGCTCCTTTGCTGCCTGGCATATGAAAACAAAGACTATGTAGCTATGAAAAAAAAGATGCCTCAGCCGAAACAAGAAATAGTAACGCCCTGGGGTAAGGCCAGGGTAATCAGCACTAACATCTTAAAGGAAACGGTAACAATTCAATTATTGGATAATGAAGTGATTAAAGAGATAGCTCTGGACGAATTAATTCAACCGGAGGAAAAGTCGGAGTCTTCTCAGGAAGCTGGTCGAACTTAGCGCAAATTCACGGGTTAACAGGTAACTCTTTCCAAAATTCCCCCCTAAGATTTAAGAAGATCCCCCCTCTTAAGGTAAGAGGGGCAAGGGGGAGTTATGAATAAATACCTCTATAACGATCCAACTGCAAAATTAGGCCGACGTCGTCTCAGGAAGAATGCAACCGATGCTGAGCAAAAATTATGGAGTATATTGCGGAGTAGACGGATGGCTAGTCTTAAGTTCCTCCGACAATATAGTGTAGGCCCATATATCCTGGACTTTTACTGTCCTGAACTAAGGTTAGCCATTGAAGTTGATGGAGGACAACATGCAGATGTATACGGCCAACAACATGATGCTCATCGTGATAGGTATCTCAAGGAATTGAACATTCGAGTGATAAGATTCTGGAATAACGACGTGTTGCAAAATATCGAGGGGGTAGGGCAAAAGATTAGAGAGGAGGTTGAGAAACATTCATATTCATAACCCCCTCTATCCCCCTTATTTTAAGGGGGATGTTGGAGTAGAGAGTCCTTATCTTAAGGGGGGATGTTGCAGGAAAGAGCTCTAAATTTAAGACGGGACTTGTAGAAAAACTAAACTATTACTTCGTTGGGGTTAAGTTAGTTCAAAGAGGGTAGATATTTTTGCCATTCACCATGGTTGTTGAGAAGGTGATAGGGAACATAGAAACCATCGTTGCGAGGAGAACGCGGCTGACGCAGCAATCTCATCCTTGCTTCATCCGGCGTACGTCCACCTTTGCGCCTGTTGCAAGGAATGCAGGCACTAACCACATTGTCCCAGACGTGTTTCCCACCCCGCCGCCGCGGAATAACATGGTCTAAGGTAAGCTCCTTGGTTTGCCGGCCGCAATACTGGCAGGTGTATTGGTCACGATTAAATACCTCGAGCCTGCTCAATTTTTTCTGATGGCGAGGACGCTTAACCATATAGACGAGTCGGATTACCGAAGGTATTTGAAATACCTGGGTAACAGAGTGAATCTCACCCCTGCTGTTTTCCACTACTTCAGCTTTGCCACGAAACACCAGCACTATAGCCCGCCGCGTGCGACATAGATTAAGGGGCTCATAACTCTGATTAAGCACTAAAACAGGAGAATCTATCATAGCTACAACCTGACTATCAGTTGAGCTATTTTAACAAGCCCTTCTGCCCAGTGCAACAGTTTGAATTAACCACTTCTCCACTTTCTAGCGTGAAGAACTTGGGACTCGAGGTGCAATCAAAGAGTGTGCAAATAGTTAGTGGCAGCGGGTACCTTTTCTGCTCTCACTCCCAGACTTCATCTTCGGCAAGGTCTTCTTCCAGCCCTAATTCGTCGGCTCCACCCTCACCTTAGTCCTCTCCCATCGAGGGAGAGGAGACTAATTACCTCCCGCAGCAATGCTTGTATTTCTTGCCTGAGCCGCACGGGCAGGGGTCATTGCGCCCAACTTTCTTGCCCACCGGAACCGCCTCTTTCTTCTTTTGTGGGGTTTCCTTGACAATGCCGACGTGGTAAATGCTATGGACAACGTCATGCTGAATACTAGCTAAGAGGGCTTCAAAGGAGGCATGACCTTCCCTCTTATACACTACCAGTGGCTGCTCCTGACCGACAGCCCGCAGACTTATCCCCTGACGCAGATGCTCCATGTCAGTAAGGTGGTTCATCCATAACCGGTCAATAACTCGCAACATTACCAGTCGCTCCGCTAGTCGCATATTATCAGGGCCTAGCTCCTGCTCCCGCTGGTTGTAAAGCTCGATGGCATAATCAGTAAACTTTTCTGCGATTTGCTTGTCGCTGAGTTCGGAAAGCCCGTCGCTTCTGAACTGCGGAGGCAGGGGGAAGATGGTGGATACATCCTCAAGTAAGCCGGATAGATTAGATTGCTCCTCTTCCAGCTCGTAGCTAGCATTGCTGAGACGCCTGGCTACCAGGTTTTGGATTTCATCCTGGACCATAGATATTATATTTGCCTTAAGGTCGGCGCCACTGAGGATTTTTTTCCTTTCGGCGTAAATCACCTCGCGGTGCTTGTTGATGACATCGTCATATTCCACAAGGTGTTTACGAGTATTGAAATGATGGCCTTCGGTCTGGACCTGAGCATTGGTCATAGCCTTAGTGGCGAAGGGATGCTCAATGGGGGTATTTTCATCCATACCCGCCCACTGTATAATTCCCTTAACACGGTCACCGCCAAAGCGGCGAAGGATTTCATCTTCCAAAGAAGCATAAAAACGAGAACTACCCGGGTCTCCCTGTCTTCCTGCCCTTCCCCGAAGCTGATTATCAATGCGTCTGGCTTCGTGGTGTTCAGTACCTACAATGTGAAGTCCGCCAAGCTCAACCACCTTATTATGCTCTTCCTGCCATTCTGCTTCACCACGCCCCTCAGGATTGCCACCAAGTATAATATCCACACCCCGCCCGGCCATGTTTGTGGCTACAGTTACCGCCTCGAGACGCCCGGCTTGAGCGATTATAGCTGCCTCCTTTTCATGATGCTTGGCATTTAACACCTCATGGGGGACGCCATTTCTCCTCAGGAGGTCAGATAAATACTCTGATTTCTCAATAGAGGTTGTGCCGATAAGAACAGGTCTTTTCTGGTCGTGTAATTGCTTGATCTCCCTGGCTACGGCAGCAAACTTGACTTTCTCGTCTTTATAAATCTGGTCAGGATGCTCGGTGCGAATCAAGGGCTTGTTTGTGGGTATGATTACAACTTCCAGTTTATAAATCTTGTGGAACTCCTCGGCTTCAGTGATAGCGGTGCCGGTCATGCCCGCCAGTTTTTGATACATGCGGAAATAGTTCTGGAAGGTTATGGTAGCTAAAGTAACTGATTCTCGCTGAATCTTTACCCTCTCTTTGGCCTCGATGGCTTGATGCAATCCCTCCGAATACCTCCTGCCGAACATCAATCTGCCAGTGAATTCGTCCACGATGATGACCTGTCCATCCTTAACCACATAGTCCTTGTCCCTCTTGAACAAGACGCGAGCCTTAAGGGCGCTCTCCAGATATTGAGTGAGAAAGTAATTAGAGGGGTCGTAAAGGTCAGGGGCTTTGAGCAAGCCTTCCCTCTTCAGCATCTTCTCCATCTTGGTCATGCCAATCTCGCTAAGGTGGACAGTACGCTTACGCTCGTCAATGTCATAGTCTGCATCCTTGCTAAGGTGGGAAACTAGCTGGGCGAAGGTGTAATACCTTTTGGTTGCTTCCTCGGCAGCACCGCTAATTATGAGTGGTGTACGAGCTTCATCAATAAGGATGTTATCAACCTCGTCGACGATGGCATAGTTCAAGGGACGCTGGACGCATTGAGACAAATCCAAGACCATATTATCTCTGAGGTAATCAAAGCCAAACTCGTTATTGGTGCCATAAGTTATATCTGCCTCATAAGCCTGGCGGCGAGCTTGCTGGGGTTGGTTAGGAGGATAGGGAATAGGATGCAGATGTTTCCACTTCGGGTCTCCTGAATCAAGATCAGGATCATAAATATAAGATGGGAAGGGGTTATCGGGCGTTTGCATTGCAGTAATAGCTGCCACGCTTACACCCAGGGCGTGGTAAACAGGGCCCATCCAGTGGCAATCCCGCTTGGCAAGATAATCATTGACAGTGACCAGATGGCTGCCTTGCCCGGTGAGGGCATTGAGGTAGAGGGGCAAGGTAGCTACCAGGGTTTTCCCCTCACCAGTTTTCATCTCGGCTATCTTCCCTTGGTGAAGGATGATTCCCCCCATTAACTGGACATCAAAATGCCGCTGTCTTATGGTTCGCTTGGCTGCTTCTCTAACAGCAGCGTAAGCCTCCGGTAAAATCTCATCCAAGCTTGCACCGTCGGCTATCCGGGCCTTAAATTCATCGGTTTTCGCTCGAAGTTCAGCGTCGGTGAGCTTTTCAAACTCAGGCTCCAACGAGTTTATGTGGTCAACCAGAGGCTGAAGGCGCTTCAGTTCTTTCTCATTGGAATCAATCAGATTGCTAAGCCACTTAAACATCGATCAATAAAATCCTAAATCCTAATTTCTAAGCCCTAAACAAATTTCCTTAAAATGCAAAATGTAAAGATAAAAAGGCAAAATGACAGAGCAAAAATCAAAAATCTTTACATTTTAATTTGTCATTTTGATTTTTGACCTTTGATTTTAACTTCCTACGGTGCTTAGGATTTTCTAACCCCTCTCTTATCACTCAAACATCGCTCCCACTGATAAGCCGGTGTGAATGCGATGAATGGCTTCGCCAATAAGCGAAGCTATAGGCAAGACGGTGATCTTGTCCAGTTTCTTATCAGCATTAACAGGTATGGTATCGGTAACTACTATCTCTTTCACCGGGCTCGTGGCTATCCTCTGGATAGCGGAACCAGAGAAAACGGGGTGAGTACAGCAGGCATAAACCTCGGTAACGCCATGTTCTACAAGAGCATTCACCACCCCGACCAGAGACCCAGCGGTATCAATCTCATCATCAACCGTCAGGGCACGCATTCCCTCAACCTCGCCAATTATGTTGAGGGTTTCAGTGGCATCAGCATTTCCCAGTCGCCTCTTTTCAATGATAGCCAGGGGGGCTCCAAGTTTAGCAGCCATATCACGGGCTACCTTGGAAATACCAATATCAGTGGCAACTACTACCATGTTATCCAGAGCCTTTTCCCGGAAATACTGAGCCAGGATGGACCGAGCGGTAAGCTCATCCACAGGTATGGTGAAGAATCCTTGAATTTGAGGGGCGTGGAGGTCTACGGTGAGCAATCTGTTAGCTCCAGCGGTAGTAATCAGGTCGGCAATCAAGCGAGCAGTGATGGGAACCCTGGGTTGGTCTTTTTTGTCAGTGCGGCCATAGCCATAATAGGGAACGACAGCGGTAGTTCGTCCTGCTGAAGCTCGCCTGAAGGCATCGAGCATGATAAGTAACTCGACCAGGCTTTTGTTAACTGGAGAGCAGATAGGCTGAATGACAAAAACGTCTCGTTCCCGGACATTCTCGAGGATGCGCACAAAAATGTTCTCATTGCTAAACTCAAAGACCTCAACCTCCCCCAGGGGTATGCCTAAATAATCACAAACAGCCCCTGCTAAGGCAGGATGAGCAGTGCCGCTGAACACTTTTAATTCGTCCATCATCACCTCTTAGCTATCTAAATACTGACTTGATTATAGCATGAAATCATCGCTGTTTCCTGGACATGTATTTCTTTCGTCCTCCGGTTTCTCGCCTTGTTTCAAATTTTCGCCACACGGTTGCACAGTGCGGACTTTAAAATATCGGAGGATGAAAAGATATTACCGGAGATTCTTTTATTATCGATATTCGTAGGCTCAGAAATCGCAAAGCAGTTATTTTCTATGTCCTGGGTTGTTTTTCATTAAAACATTTGAATATGCTTTATCACTCTAAAGGTTTCTTCCACCACCCATTATACTTCCCTTTCTTCCGTTGGTCTTTCCTTCGATTCGTCCACATCAAGTTCTTCTCCACTCGATTTTGCTTCTCTCAATTGGAAATAGGCAAGAGTCTTGACTGTGATTCTGAACGGACCCACTATCAAGACGGAGAGGAAGCCTCCTATTACATATGCTCGGCTGATAATTGCTGACATCGCCCCCAGGATTAAGAAAATTGCGAAAAGTTTCCACCAATTCCCTTTTACCAGTTTCCAGCTTGTTTTGAGCCCAAAATTATTTTCAAGGACGCATGCCGGTGCATAAAGGTATAGCCTTATCGCAACGTAAAGCCCGATTATGAATAGGAAGCCCATTGCCACTCGAGGAACAATGTTGGAAGGTCCCACGTCCTGAACTAGCGGAGCCATGCTTATAAACGGGTAATTAGTGATTGCTATAGTCAAGCTAGCAACCATTAAGATGGAAATCGCGAAGCCTGCGATGGCTGGAACCAGGAGCTTGGGGACTTTTTTGAGTCCTTTAGATAGGGCTTCTTTTAACCCCAGTTTACTTCCTTTCTCAAGTTCCATTATTTTAAGGATAGCCCCAGCCGATGCCCATACACTGAAAAAGAAGCCGACGATAGAAAAAAGGATTAAAAGAAGGATAAAAAGTATTGAAGGGAGCCCTAGAGTCCCCCACATGATGAAAAACATTAGATAATTGACAACTAGGCTTGAAATTGAAAATGGAAATATCGCGGGCAAAATAAAAAGTACTATAAGGGCAGGGTCCTTCTTGAGGAATTTGAAAGACCTTTTTATAGTATCGATTATTTTCAATTCGGACATTGTCCAGACCTTCAATCTTAATTATCTTAGCACAGTCAAAATTTTTTGACGATAGCCAAAAATACAAAGCCAAACATGTCCCCTTTGAAATATTTCCGTGCCGATGTGTATGTCCAGTTCCGGTTTCCTTGCCAAAAACAGGTAGAGGTATTAATCCAAGTAAAGAAATTAAGCAAGGAAGAGGTGTCTTATGCCAGCCCAGGAATGGGAAACTGCTGGCACATCTCTTGTACTTCCTGGCGGACCTGTTCTTGTGTACGCTTATCCCCCGAGGTAGAAAGCACTTTGACAATGAGAGAAGCAATGTGCTTCATCTCCTCTATTCCAAAACCTCTCGTGGTCACCGCCGGCGTGCCCAGCCTGATACCGCTGGTAATCAGTGGTGGCTTGGTGTCAAAAGGTATGGTATTTCTATTTACTGAGATTCCCGCTGCCCCTAAGGCTTCCTCAGCATCCTTGCCGGTTGTCCCCTGAGGGGAAAGGTCAACGGGGACAATGTGGTTATCTGTGCCACCGGAAACAATACGCATCCCATATCTCTGGAGTTCGGAGGCCAAAACGCGGGCATTCTCCAGCACTGACTTCTGGTAATCAACAAACTCAGGTTGCATAGCTTCAAAGAAGCACACGGCTTTGGCGGCGATTATATGCATGAAAGGACCACCCTGCATCCCGGGGAAAATTGCAGCATCAATAGCTGAAGCCGTCTCTTTATCACATAAAATAAAGCCACCCCTAGGTCCCCGCAAGGTCTTTTGCGTGGTGGCAGTAGTAACTTGAGCATAGGGTACAGGGGAGGGATGAAGTCCAGCGGCTATTATCCCCGCTATGTGAGCCATGTCAATCAATAACTTGGCACCCACCTTATCAGCTATATGGCGAAGCCTCTCAAAATCAATAATACGAGAGTAACTGCTCGCCCCGGCTATTATTAACTTAGGTTTATGCTCCAGAGCTAGTTTTTCAATTTCGTCGTAGTTAAGCATCTCGGTTTTAGGATCGACTCCGTAAGGGACAAAGTTATACCATTTCCCGGAGAAATTGACCTCAGAGCCATGGGTGAGATGCCCCCCATGGCTGAGGCTCATCCCCATAACAGCGTCTCCGTGTTCCAGTAGAATTGAATAGGCTGCCATGTTGGCTTGACTACCGCTATGAGCTTGGACATTGGCATGCTCGGCTTTAAAGAGCTTTTTAGCCCTTTCGATAGCCAAATTTTCAACTTCGTCTATGTAAACACAACCGCCATAATAGCGGTGCCCGGGGTATCCTTCAGCATATTTGTCAGTTAGCACCGAGCTTTGGGCCTCAAGCACTGCTCGACTGGCATGGTTTTCAGAGGCAATAAGATTTATGGTACTTGCTTGCCTCTCTGCCTCCAGGCTTAGGATTTGAGATGCTTTGCTATCACGTTGTGCCAAGGAAAATGCCTTTGCGGTTTTCACATTTGTGTTATAATAGTACTTAATATTTCATTCTCGGTCAATAAGAAAACCCATCAAACTAAGTTCCCGCAGCATCATTGACAGAACGTGTTTACAGTGCTAAATTAATCTATTTAGCAATTAAAAGGGGAGAGTGCTAAATGGCTGTAGGAGAAAGAAAGGAAACCGTTCTCAGGGTGATAATTGAAGATTATATCACTGGAGCAGTACCAGTAGCTTCAAGTGCCATTGTGGGAAAGTACGGCTTGAAGGTAAGCCCGGCTACCATCCGCAATGATACAGCATACTTAGAACGAGAAGGATATGTTATCCACCCCCACCGTTCGGCCGGAAGCGTACCTACTGATAAGGCTTACCGCTACTATGTGGAATTGATGGGGGAAGAGATTGAACTTCCCCGTGTTGAGCACTATCTAATTCATCAGATATCTCAGGAAGCAAAGGAAGAGCTAGAGCAATGGCTAAGGACGGTGGCTGCGCTTTTGGCGCGCCTTGTTCACAACCTGGTAGTAATAACCACTCCCAAAGCGGTTCGCTGTCGCTTTAAGCATCTCGATTTGGTAGCCTTGCAGGATTTCATGGCTTTGCTGATCGTGGTTTTGTATGAAGCAAAAGTTAGACGGCAGGTCTTATCTTTTAGTAGAAAGGTTAGCCAGGATGAGCTAACAAAACTAGCTAACAAACTTACTTCTATTTACGCCGGGATGACCAGCAGCGAGATCTCGGCTAAAAAAGAAGGACTTTCTTCTGAAGAAAGGCAGATATCTGAATGTTTAGCAGAAATAGTAGCTGCCGAAGACAAGTTAGAATATGGTGAGCCTTATCTTGAAGGACTATGTTTGCTGCTGAGTCAACCAGAGTTTACAAACAGCCCTAGAATGCTTAAGGTTTTAGAAGTGCTGGAAGGAGAGGATTGGCTTAGAAATATATTTTGCCAGGAATTTAGCAAGGGAGGGGTAAAGGTAGTCATTGGTGAAGAAAATCCAGAGCCAGCATTACAGGACTTGAGCTTAGTAACTAGCCAGTATGGAGTACCTGATAAGGCCAGTGGTATCGTGGGAGTGATTGGCCCCAAACGAATGGACTACGCCAAGGCTATTTCTTCGCTTAACTGCCTCTCAGCATTGCTAAGCAACTCAGTGGCTGAATACGTCTAAAGGAGGTCTAACGTTGGCTGAGGGTGACGAGGTAGTCGAAGCAGGAATTGAGCAAGCTGAAGATATAGAAACGTTACAGCAAGCTCTAGCTGAGGAGAAGGAAAAGGCGGAAAAATATTTGGCCAATTGGCAAAGAAGCCAGGCGGATTTTGATAATTATAAGAAACGTAGTGAGCAGGAAGTAGGGGAGGTTATCGAGTTGGCTAATAGTGCACTTATTTCTAACCTGCTGCCTATCCTGGATGACTTGGAGAGAGCCTTCGCTTCAGTTCCTGCTGAGCTCGACGAATCAAATTGGACTGAAGGTATCAAGCTCATTTATAATAAATTTAAAGCAACCCTGGAGGCACAAGGGCTAACCGAGATTGAAGCTGAGGGAGAGCCCTTTGATCCTCGCTTGCACGAAGCTGTAATGCAGCAGGAAGGGGAGGAAGGAATGGTTGTCGAGGAAACACAAAAAGGCTATAAATTTAGAGGAAAGGTAATTCGTCCTAGCCTAGTGATAGTTGGTAAGGGAGAAGAAAAAGGAAGAACAGAGCAAACAAGTCAGAAGGAGAAGTAGAAATGGGAAGAGCGATAGGAATTGATTTAGGTACTACATTAAGTGTGGCAGCGGTGATGGAGGGAGGCGATCCTAAGATCATACCCAGTGCTGAAGGTGGCAATCTCGTTCCTTCAATGGTAGCGGTAGGTAAAGGTGGGGAGAGATTAGTAGGTGAGTTAGCCAAGCGCCAGGCAATAGTCAATCCTGAGAATACTATATTCAGCATAAAGCGCCTCATCGGGCGTAAATTTAAGGACTCCATTGTGCAGGACGATATGAAGCGCCTACCATATAAGATTACCGAGGCTTCCAATGGCGATTGCCGAGTGGTAATGGGGAACAAGGAGTATAGTCCCCAGGAAATATCAGCCATGATATTGCAGAAGTTGAAGGCTGATGCTGAGGCTTATCTTGGGGAGAAGGTCGAAGACGCTGTAATCACCGTGCCAGCCTATTTCAACGATAGCCAGCGAAATGCCACTAAAGATGCCGGCACCATAGCCGGGCTTAACGTTTTGCGTATTATTAACGAGCCAACAGCATCATCACTGGCTTATGGTTTGGATAAGAAAAAAGAGGAAACTATTGCTGTCTATGACCTTGGTGGTGGCACCTTCGATATCTCCATATTGGAGAACTGGGCTGAGGGGGGTATTCAGGTTAAGTCAACCAATGGTGATACCCACCTCGGTGGCGATGACATCGACCAGAGGATTATGGACTGGGTATGTGCTGAATTTAAGAAGGAGCAAGGCATCGATTTGAAGCAGGACAAGATGGCATTACAGAGATTGAAGGACGCTGCTGAAAAGGCGAAGAAGGAACTATCTACAGTGGCTCAAACAGAGATAAGCCTTCCCTTTATTACTGCCGATGCCAGCGGTCCCAAGCACCTTAGCATGACCCTAACTCGAGCTAAGTTGGAGCAGTTATCAGATGACCTAATAGAGAGGAGCCTTGGACCTTGCCGCCAGGCCCTAAGCGATGCCGGGCTCAAGGCAAGCCAAATCGATAATGTAATTCTTGTTGGTGGTCAGACAAGGATGCCCAAAGTTCAGGATACCCTAAAGCAATTCTTTGGCCGGGAACCTGTCAAGGGAGTCAATCCCGATGAGGCAGTAGCTTTAGGTGCTGCCATTCAAGCTGGAGTGCTTACGGGTGAAGTCGGGGAAATCCTTCTTCTTGATGTCACCCCACTCACTCTGGGGATAGAAACGCTAGGAGGGGTAGCGACACCGCTTATTTCTCGAAACACCACAATACCCACTAAAAAGAGCCAGATTTTCAGCACTGCTAGTGACAGTCAACCAAGCGTTGAAATACACGTTCTTCAAGGAGAACGTCCTATGGCTGCTGATAACCGAACGTTGGGACGCTTTATGCTTGATGGCATTCTGCCGGCGCCACGGGGTATGCCCCAGATTGAAGTAACTTTCGATATAAATGCCGATGGCATCCTTAATGTTAGCGCTCTTGATAAGGGCACGGGGAAAGAACAAAAAATTACTATTACCGCCTCTAGCGGGTTGAGCAAGGAGGAAGTGGAGAAGATGAGCCGAGAGGCTGAGCAACATGCTGCCGAGGATGCTAAACGTAAAGAAGAAGTGGAGGTGCGCAATTCTGCTGACAGTCTGGCTTACACCGCAGAAAAAACTCTCCGTGACCACGGAGATAAAATACCCGCTGATGTAAAACAGGAAATAGATGCTAAGATAGCCAGTGTAAAGTCAGCCCTTCAAGGGCAGGATATTGATTCTATTCGTAATGCTACGCAAGAGCTGTCACAGACTATGCAGAAGGCCGGGACATCGGCTTACCAGCAACCGGGGCAGCCCCCGCCTAGTGGAGAGGAACCTGGTGGGGGAGAAGAGGGTGGAGACGAAGGCACGGTGGAAGGGGAATTCCGCGAGGTCTAAGCAATAAATATTAGCACCTAGTTCCTGGAAATTGGAAACGTGAAGTCGCATTTCTCCCAAGGAGCATGATGATAACGTTTGAGCTGGAACAATTCGCTATAACTGCCGATAGAATCTGGCAAAAGGCGCGCGAAGAAAATCGCTTGACTCATAACCCCTCTGATGAGGAACTGAGAGGGTTTGTGGGAAAACAGCCGGGGGTTAGGAAAACGATTTATGGAAACTTTGTCGCCCAAAGTGAGCCTACTTCCAGGTCAGCAATGTTCACCAAAAACAGTGTTGACCATCCCTTTGGCGAGGATGAACTAAGGCTATTAGAGCAGTGTGAAAAGGCTTTGGGCAAGGAAAGATTGATTTCCATAGACAGCATTGTGGGCAATGAAAATAGTAACACCACGGTCAGGTTGATTGTTCCTGAGCGGTTTGCCCATGTTGCCTACGGAGGCAAGAACCTTTTTATACCTCCAAAGGGGGAAGTCAAAAAGCCAACCTACCACATCTTATTCTTCGCTGACGAGGCTTTTGAAACTAACCGGTCAAAGCCGCTCCTCAAGAGAGATATCACTATCAGATTGGCTATGCTGGATGACGGAAGGTTTGTCAAGATAATCAGGAATGGTAACTACATAGGTGAATATAAGAAGGGGGTTTTCGCTGCTGAGGATTGGGTAGTTAAGACGAGAAGGGGGGGCATCTTCTTACATACTGGCTGTAGAGAGGATTACCTTCAATCAGCACACGGGGACTATCGGATGGCGAGGACGCTACTTGTGGCATTAAGTGCCAACGGGAAAACAACTACAACCTGTAGAATCCTGGCCAGAAAAGGGAAGGAGAAATCCTGGCTTATTCAGGATGATGGGGGGACTCTCATGCCCGATGGTTCCTTTCATGGCTTTGAAGCCGGGGGCATATTCGTAAAAACAGAAGGCGTGAACCCCGGGGAGCAAATCGAGATATTTTACGGACTGTTGAAACCGGAAACTGTCTGCGAGAATGTTTACGTAACCGAAGACGGAGATTTTGACCTTTTCAATTTCGAAAGAACATCCAATGGCAGAGCAGTGGTATTAAGAAGAGATTTTATGCATGCCAGTCCCTATATCGATGTGGATAGGATTGACAACCTGATTCTTATCACCAGGGGGCCGCTGATTCCGGCAATATCAAAGCTAACCCGGGAGCAAGCAGCAGCCTTGATGGTCCTGGGACAGGCAATGGAATCCTCGGCTGGTGACCCAACCCAGGCAGGGAAAATTAGGAGAGAGTTTTTCTACGACCCCTTTGTCGCCGGAGACCTGGCCGAGCATGCTAATATATTTTATGAGATAATAAAAGGTATTCCCCACCTAAATTACTATTTGATAAATACCGGAGGAATAGGGGAAGGCGAATATTACAAAGATATAAGATTGGAATTTACCATGGCAATACTCGATTCTTTACTAAGAGGAGGTTTAGAAGATTGGGTAGATTCCTCCACGGGCTTTAAGGTGCCTAAGTCGATAAGATATGTAGATGATATTTACTTGCATCCCGAGAAACTTTACTCCAGGACTGAATTTGAAAAAAAGCAAAAGAAACTTAACAAAATTAGATGTGAATCCGTGAAAGAACTCGGAGACTCCTTACATCCTGATATAAGGAAACTTTTTAGCAAGCCCAACTCCGATGAAATCGGAGTATAGTAGAACTGCAGGTCTCACACAGTTCGTCTGGAATTTTGGTCGGATAGCTGTAAATCATAGGGAGGACAAGAAGTGATGGAGTTCGCTGAGCTTTATGAAAGGTTAAAGAAGGAGAAAGCAGAGCTGTTAGAAAAGATAGAACAGTTGAGAACTCTCGGCCAACCGTCGGCAGAGAGAAAGGAAGGCAGTCCATTCGGCAAAAGGGAAGAAGGAGCCGATGAAGCCTCCGAACTGGAGAAAAGACTGGCCCTGGAAGAAAGGCTGAGAGAGTCTCTTAATGAGGTTGAGCATGCCTTACAAAAATATGAAGCTGGCACTTATGGATTGTGCGATTCCTGTGGGCAACCTATAGAGCAAGCTCGCCTTGAAGCCATACCTCAAGCAAGCTTATGTCTGAGCTGTAAGGCTAAGCAGGCAAAGGAAACAAAGGGGATAAGATAAAGGGCGCTCGACTGTGTTGTGACCCGACAAAACCGGCAACTTTGTTGTGGATAAAGATAATTCGAAACTGTCCTTGCGTGACAGCATTAAAAGAGTAACATTATGTCTCATCGTCATTGCTTTGGTAAGCGCTTCAGATCAATTGAGCAAGCTATGGATCAGAGCTCACTTAGAACGTGGGGAAGCGCTCTCAGTAACTGACCGCTTAAGTTTGATCAATATTGAAAATACGGGCTCTGCCTTTGGTTTACTTGCCAATCAAACCTTTCTTATTATCATTATTAGCATAGCTGCTTTGCTCTTTATCTTGCTGTTTCTTCGTTACTTGTCCCCGGCTACTACCTTGAGCATAGTATCTATCGGTTTGATTATGGGTGGTGCTGTAGGCAATCTCATAGACCGCCTCCGTTTTGGTTCTGTCACTGACTTCATTTACTTCCGTTTGTGGGGCGACTTCTATTGGCCTGCCTTTAACATCGCTGACGCGGCTATAACGGTGGGTGTCTTTGTTCTCATTTATTCCTTTTATAGGTCGGGGGTATTTAGAAAAGCATATGAACGCAACCACAGACCCCAAAATTAAGACGTTGCAATTCAACTCACCTGTTCCTGACATGCGCCTTGATAAGTATTTAACCCAGGTTCTTCCGCAATTCTCGCGCGCTTATTTACAGAAATTAATTGTGCAAGGTTATATTCTGGTCAACGGACAAAGGACAAAGGCGAACCAGAGATTAAGCAAGGGTGATAGGATAACTGTCGAGCTTCCTCCCTCACCCATCCACCCTTTAGCTGAACCAATCCCTTTAACTATAGTTTATGAGGACGAGGGCATATTGGTCATAGATAAACCTGCTGGATTGACAGTTCACCCTGCCCCGGGGCATCCCAGCCATACTTTAGTCAATGCTGTCTTAGCTCATTGCCCCGGCCTGGCCATGAGCAACGAACTGATGCGCCCAGGCATAGTTCACAGACTAGATAAAGATACATCGGGGCTCATAGTCATTGCCAAAAATGACTTTGCCCGGGAGTATTTAGCCGCACAGTTCAAAAGCCGCACTGTGACCAAAGGATATCTTGTACTTGTTAAAGGAAGGCTATCCCCGGAACAGGGGATAATTGAAGCACCTATCGGGCGAGACCCTCATAATAGACGGAGGATGGCAATAGTAGAAGCAGGAAAAGAGGCTAGCACCCAATATCAAGTCCGGAAATACCTGGATAACTACACTTTAGTCGAAGTTACTCCCCTAACAGGGCGCACACATCAAATCAGAGTGCACCTGTCAGCTATCGGCTGTCCGGTCGTCGGTGACCCCATTTATGGAATAAAATCGGCCCATCTTAACAGGCAATTTATTCATGCCTATCGTCTTGGCTTGCGTCTGCCATCAACTAAGCAATACCAGGAATTTACCTCGCCCTTACCTATGGACCTGGAGCAAGCTTTGGAGTACTTAGAAAGGTCGTAATCGGCGTTTTCAAGCACTTGCCTCTGCCCGGGGTATCACTGCACCGCTTCCGCGGACGACGTGCTTATGGTTCCCCACCTTGTTGCTCAGGGATCTGCGTTTCTATGTGAAATTCTGCAATAAGGGTCTGTGTCTCAAGCCGAATTAGGCCAGCCCGAATTTCCTTAACGACGCGGTATTTTCCTGGCTCGGGGGGTTCAACGAAATCCTCAGCCGGAATTAAACTTTGGGCGAACACTTCTCCCGTGCGCAAACCTATAATGTCCATAGGCCACCAGCGGTCTAGCGGAACTTCAATCCAACCGCCGTCCTCACACCGCTGCACCCGAAAACCACGCCCAAACTCGACTGTTCCGATACGGAGACTCCTCACGGTAATGTTGACAGTGTCATCGGGGTAATATGTATCTTTGTCTAGGGAGAGGACTACGGTGCCCAGGGGAACTATGCCGATTGCCACCAGAATCAGCACAGCCGGCACCAGAATTGCGATGAGCAAACGCTTTTTCACACTGGCTTTCATTTATATCGTGTCTTCTCTAAATCCACTTGACTAATCTATACTAGCTCGACCAACGCCGACGCGTCAAATGAAACAGCCTCCACCTTAGTTTTCCAACTCTGTCTGCAAACCAACCTCCCAACATATTCCGAAGTCAAATCGTCTTGAACAGGTATTCAAACGGTCTTGGTAGACGTGATAGGCGCCCCTTTTGAAACATGGGCTTCTGAAATGACTACTCAGATTAAGGAGCGCATTTTCTTGCAGGAAGAAGCCTTGTTTGGTATGATTGGAGAAATAAAATGGACAAAATAGAGTTAGAGGTTACTAACCGGGAGATTCTCGGTAAAAAAGTCAAGCATTTGCGCCGCCAGGGAATTACCCCCGTGCATCTTTTCGGGCACGGTATCGAGTCTCTGGCACTACAGTGCGACACCGGTGAACTTGAGCGAGTGTTAGCTCAAGCTGGGTACACAGGGCTTGTTAGCCTCAAGCTCGATAAGGAGAAAAAACCGAGGACCGTTGTGGTTCGCGAATTTGATAGAGATTGGCGGAGGGGGAGATTGCTCCATGTAGACTTTTATCAGATAAAAATGGAGGAAAAGATAAGGGTAGAGGTTCCCATTGTCTTAGTCGGAGAAGCGCCAGCCCTGAAATCTAAGGACAATATGCTGGAGCACGAGCTCGGGACTTTTACTGTAGAGTGTCTCCCGGCAAAGATCCCCGCCAGCGTAGAAGTGGACATCAGTTCCTTCACCGAGCCGGGGCAAACGATAAGAGTCAAGGATATCGCCCTGGATAAAGATATTACAGTTCTTAACGACCCAGAGTTGGTTGTGGTGAAAATTAGTTGGCGACCTGTGGAAAAGGTAGAAGAGGAGGTAGTAGAGGTGGTGGCTGAAGCGGCGGAGGAAGCGGTTGAAGAGGAGGGAGCTCCCGAAGAGGCTCCACCAGGTAAGGAGACAGAAGAAACATAATCGTCTGACTTACCTGGCAATTGCTTCTGTATCTATACGGATACACTGGATTTGACAGGCTGGCAAACCCCTGATATAATACCCGAAATTAAATGCTAGCTCTCTCCGAGCTGTCTTGCCTAAAGAGAATCCATGGCAAGCAGCCGGTAGGCTAAAAAGCCTCGAGGGCACAGATAGAAATGTCTGTGCCTCCCGTGCTAGGAAAGGAGGGAATATGAAGCTTGGTTTTTGGACAGCACCGTTTTTGCGACGGTGCTTTTTTATTCCCGCTTGTTGCTTCCTTTAAACCGCGTCGTAATTTCGCTAATTCGTTAAGCAGAAGTATTTTTGGCTCTAAAGGTAAGTATGAAGAAAATAAGTATGAAGACGACAGTGATCGCACTGGCTGTCATAGCAGTTGCCGTAATCGTTAGTGTCATTGTATTGACATCTGCTCCCGCAGGACTAAGGGTAGCAACCACTACCAGCCTTTACGACACCGAATTGTGGGATGCTCTGGAGCCCACATTTGAGGAAAGTTATGACGTCGACTTGCAGATAACAGCTAAAGGCACCGGTGCTGCTTTAGTATTAGGTATGAATGGCGATGTGGATGCGGTTACCGTCCATGACCCCCTTCAAGAGGCAACATTTATAGACGGTGGCTACGCTCTTGAAGCGGAAGTAGACGGTGATGTTACGGCGCGAGTTCCCTGGGCTTATAACTACTTCATCATCGTAGGCCCTGAGGGTGACCCTGCAGGCATCGGTGGAGGGGACTTGACTCCGGAAGAAGCCTTCCAAAAAATCCAGATGGAGGGGGCAGCTGACCCAGAGACGGTTAAATTCGCCTCTCGAGGGGATAACTCGGGAACTCACGGCAAAGAAAAAGCCGTCTGGGCATCAGCCGGCTATAATTACACAGCGGATATTCAGGGAGATGGAGCGGCTGCTGGCTGGTATATCGAAGCGGGGACAGGGATGGGAGCAACACTGGAGATGGCTGACGAGCTAATGGCTTACACCCTGTCAGACAAGGGAACCTTCCTTGCTTACAAAGGCGACGTGGGTTTGGTAACCTTGGTAGATACATGGGATATTATGCTCAATGTCTACACGGTGATCATCTGCAAGAACGGTGTCAATCCTGAGATGGCTCAAAATCTGGTAACTTTCCTCCGAGCCGATGAAATCCAGGCTTTAATCGCTGGATTTGGCGAGGTAAATTATGGAGAATCGCTATTCTACCCCTATGATCCGGAGATTTGCGGCTGATAATCTTAACGGAGGAGGTGTGACATGCCAGTCATAGCAGCGATAGTAAAGTGTAAGAAGTGCGGTGCTGAGGTCAGGTCAGACTGGAAGTTCTGTCCTAACTGCGCTGACAGGATTACCTGCACTGGCAAGTACGAAGCCTGTGCCAGGAAATAGCATATTAAAGCAGTTGGAAGCAATTGACTGAAATATGGAAATATGGGACGGCCTTACCAAGGCCATAGAACTCCTGATATCCCTTGACCTCGAGGTAATGCAGATAGCCGGGAGGTCCCTGAGCATTGCAGGGACCTCCTGCCTTCTGGCCTCTCTGATCTGCATACCACTGGGTAGTCTGATACACTTCCGACAATTCCGCGGAAAGCGGGCCCTAATAAGTACTATCCAGACGCTGTTCGCCATGCCCACTGTCCTGGTTGGCTTGGTTGTTCTTGTGTTATTTTCCCGGGCCGGGCCACTTGGTGAGCTCGGCATACTGTTTACGCCCCCTGTTATGGTGGTTGGCCAGATCTTGTTAATCAGTCCCCTGCTGCTGGGTTTTACCATTTCGGCGTTGAGCGGTGTAAGAAGGGAGATTGTGGATACCGCCACCTCGCTTGGTGCCAGCGGCTTTCAGACTGTCTGGCTTGTGCTCAGGGAGGCAAGGTATGCTGTGCTGGCTGCTGTGATAATGGGTTTCGCTAGAGCCATATCGGAAGTTGGATGTGCTCTGATGGTCGGTGGAAATATCAAGGGAGCCACCAGGGTAATAACCACAGCAATATCCTTAGAGGCATCCAAAGGCGAGTTGGCGTTGGCAATAGCGCTGGGTATAATTCTTTTGTTCCTGGCACTTATCATTAACATTGTCTTGAACAGGTTGCAGCAGAGGTAAGGAATGTCTTTGATAGAAGTAACGGGACTAAACCACAGATATGGTGAGCAAGCGATACTGGAGGATATCAACCTTAGCGTTGATAGAGGCGAAGTGTTTGCTTTAATCGGGCCCACCGGGGCGGGCAAAACAACACTTTTGCGCATCATAGACCTTCTGGAAGTTCCTAGCGCGGGGGAAATCTATTTTGATGGCAAATGCATCCCGCGGGCAGGGAAACAAAGATTGGAGATACGTCGGCGGATGTCATTTATACACCAGAAACCGCAGATATTTAATTTGAGTGTCTATGACAACGTTGCCTGTGGCTTGAGATGGAGGGGAGAGGAAAAGAACAGGATTGACGGGAAGGTTGACCATATTCTGGAAATGGTTGGGTTAGAAGGCTATAAGAATAGAAACGCACGGACACTTTCTGGTGGCGAGGCGCAGAGAGTAGCTTTAGCCAGGTCACTGGTGCTCGAACCTGAGGTGCTGTTACTGGACGAGCCGACAGCTAACCTTGACCCTGTTTCCACAGCAAAGATTGAGCAGTTAATTTCATATGTTGCCAAGCAACGTAACACTACCATGATAATGGCAACGCATGATATGTCTCAAGGGCAGCAACTTGCTGACAGGATAGGGGTGCTTCTTGATGGCAGACTTGTCCAAACAGGCAATGACACCGACATATTCCGTTCACCCCAAAACGAAGAGGTGGCTCATTTTGTCGGTATGGAGAACATCATAGAGGGCGTAATAATTGCAAACAATGAAGGTATAGCCACGGTAAATATAGGTGGCAATCCCGATGGAATCGGGATACAGGCGGTTTCTAACTACCCCGTGGGAAAGGAAGTATATGCTTGCATCAGGCCTGAAGATATCACTTTAGCTCCGATTTTTCATCGGAGTTCGGCAAGGAATTCTTTTCAGGCCAGGGTTACGCAGGTAACCCATCTTGGACCGCTTAGCCGTGTAGAGATAAATTGTGGCTTCCGACTAATAGCCTTGGTCACCAAAATATCAGCAGAAGACCTGAATTTACAGGTGGGCAGAGAAGTTTATGCTACTTTCAAAGCTACCGGGGTGCATATTATGGAAAGGAAAACTAACTAATGATCAGAATCCTAGACGATTTAATCTCCAGCTTAAGTAGAGACAGCGTAGTCCGTGAGGTACATACCTGCGTTTTCTGGACCGCAGTGCTAAGCAGGCACTGCGGTCTGGCCTCCACTTTCCATGAGCCACATCCATCTCACAGGCCAGTGAAAAAGGCGGGGAGCTTAGCCGGACTATCGGCATTAGAGCTGGCACAATATGCCAGGTCGGACAATGTTCTGGAAGCATCTATTGGAATAGCAGCTATTAATTCGCTAATAGATATTGATGAAACTAGATGCATTAGGGAAAATGCGCTTGATGTTCTGGCACGGAAAGGCAGGGGTAAAAATATCGCTATAGTGGGTCGCTTCCCCTGGACTCCCAAGCTGCGAAGGATAGCAAGGACGCTTTGGGTCATAGAGCAAAGACCTCAAGAAGGAGAATTGCCAGCAGAGGCGGCGGAAGAGGTATTGCCTCAAGCTGACGTGGTTGGCCTTACCGGGACTTCGTTCATAAATCACACAGTTGACAAGTTGCTGGCCTTAAGTAAGAATAGCTTTGTTGTCATGGTGGGACCCACCACCCCTTTATTGCCAGTTTTGTTTGATTATGGTGTGGATATCCTCGCTGGGACGAAGGTAATTGAACCTGATAAGGCAATTCATTCCATCAGCCAAGGCGCCATTTTCAGTCAGGTCGAAGGTGTGAAGCTTGTAACCATGGCTAAGGAGAGAAAGAATGACAGGGCCTCTTGATTCTTTCGGACGGAGCATAAATTACCTCAGGATTTCAGTTACTGACCGTTGCAACCTGCGCTGCATCTATTGCATGCCGCCCGAAGGTGTTCCCCAGATATCCCATAGCGAAATTCTCTCCTACGAGGAGATTCGGACGGTTGTCCAGGCAGCAACAGAGCTTGGCATCTGTAAAATAAGACTCACTGGTGGCGAGCCCCTGGTCAGAGTTGAGTTGCCCAAGCTCGTTCGCATGCTATCTCAAATTGAAGGAATCGAAGAGCTGTCTTTGACGACGAATGGGACGTTTCTCAAGAAATATGCTCTGGAGCTTATGCAATCAGGCTTATCTAGAGTTAACGTGAGCCTGGACACGCTTAAACCCGATAAATTTCGATACATAACCCGTCTTGGAGAATTGAAAACCGTTCTTGAGGGCATTGAGGCAGCAAAGGAGGCTGGCTTCGAACCGGTCAAGATAAACACAGTGGTCATGCGGAGCATAAACGATGATGAGGTACTGGATTTCGCCAGGATGACCTATGAAGATGGATGGCATGTCCGATTCATCGAGCTTATGCCCTTCAAGGGTGTAGCAGAGTTTGTGCCCTCTATTGAATTGCAACAACATATTAGTTTGCTTGGCAAGTTTGAGCCCTGTGCGTCCATAACTGGCAACGGACCTGCTGTCTACTACCGTTTAGCGGGAGCTAGGGGTACTATAGGCTTCATCAATCCCCTCACCGAGCATTCCTTTTGCTCCCGGTGTAACCGCATGCGACTTACTCCAGATGGCAAGTTACGCCCCTGCCTTCTGGGAGAAGATGAGATTGACTTAAAAACGCCGCTACGCAATAATGCCTCGATAGAGGAGCTAAAAAGCCTGATTCTAAAGGCCGTTGCTTCCAAGCCGGAGCATCATAATTTAGAGGGAGGCAATGTCAGGCTGGTAAACCGAAAAATGTCACAAATTGGAGGTTGAGAATGGAGTTAGGGCAAATTCACATGATAGACGTTACCCAGAAGAAAGAAACAGAACGCCAGGCATTAGCCAAAGGCAAGGTACAGATGAAGCCCGCTACCTTAGAACTTATTCGTAAAGGGGGACTAGAAAAAGGAGACGTCTTAGCCGTAGCAAAAACGGCTGGAATCATGGCCGCAAAAGAAACTCACCGTCTTCTACCGCTGTGTCACCCTCTCCAACTCACCCACATTGCAGTTGAATTTCATCTGTCTGATAATGGCTCCGACTTCATCGGAGTTGAGATTACCGCCAGCGCCAAGGGAGTTGGGAAAACAGGATTTGAAATGGAGGCGCTAGTAGCGGTATCTGTAAGTGCTCTGACTATATATGATATGTGCAAGGCAGTAGATAAAAGCATGACCATTGGAGAGATTCGCTTGATAAGAAAGAGCGGAGGCAAAGGCGGGGTCTATATTGCCGAGGAATGAAGAGAGTGCCTAGGATAGTAGCAGTTTCTTTGAGCCCAGAGAAAGGAAGCAAAAAATAGCCCATCAGCCTAGGTTTTCTTAAGGAAGATTATGGCCTTTCTTTTCCTCCTAACCCAGGCTACTCCCCAAGCAATCAATCCGATGGCGACTATTATGCCAATGATAAGCAACCAACTAATGCTTCGTGACACTGTGAACTCTCCGCTCAGCCCAGCGACTTCTACCTGATACTGCCCATAATCCATGCCAGATAGGATGAAGCTCACCTGCTGGCTTTGTCCTGCACCCAGTGTCACTGTCGTGGTATCTACTGTCTCTCCATTTAGCTTTAGCTCGACAGTATAGGTGCCTTCCTGCCCACCCTCATTGGCTATATTAGCAGTGATGGTAACGCTTTCCCCAGTCCTTGTCACAAAAGTGACGGGTTCCCATATCTCCCTCACAGTTGGCACAATGGTTAAGCTACTGGCGGCAAAATGAGGTGGCAACGGTGTTGGTGGCGCTAGCTTGGCTAGGATAGCAAATGTTAAGACGTTGCTTATAGAAGCGCATACTCCCTCGGTTTCGGCAATGCCACCGGTAGGCTGTTCAAGCTCTCTCCAACCTTGTACAGTATCATAGGAGGCAATAATCACTGACGAGGTGTTTTCAGGCAGCAGGTTAGGGTCGTAGCGCAATGTTAACTTCGCCTTCGATTGGAAAATAATAGGACAAAGCATCGAGTCGCAAACGCAACCTAGGAAGTCATAGGCCGCAACTATCTCCGTGCCCTCTGGAGGTAGGAGCGTCTCTTCATATACCTCATAGGCCTTTATCTTTATCCGACTGGGAATATCACCGCAACAGCAGGTAACTTTCGTACCTTTTTCAAGCTCCAGTTTATACTTATTATCCGAGTCGGTGGCTATGCAGGAATCGAGCAACCTCCCTAGGGAACTGATTTTGACTTCAGTTATCTCACCCAGGATATCTATCTCTAGCCATTGGTAGCTTGGGGGACTTGGTTCTGGACCTGGCTGAGGTGGTGGCAATTCCTCAAGCAGGCAATTTATGGTGAACGAGAGGCTATCCCCTTGGGCATCGTTTTGAGGACTCCCTGTTTCAAGGAATTCCCATTGCCAGATTAGTGTGAGTATTTCACCAGCATAGAGGTGTTCTATCTTAACATACTTAGAATCGAAGGCACTTTGCGGAAGTTCGTGAAGTGCGGCCGGCAAAGTGATATTGGTGTCCAGGCGACTACAGGAGATAGCAAATACTAAATAGTCAACAAGCTCGCCTGGTTCTGTGGTATTGCCGGTCTCTGATTCCGGGTTTGTGCTCTCGCTACTGACGACATCGCTTATCCAGATGGTAACAAAGCCATCCCTACTGCCTGCGTTATGTAGCCTAACTGTCTTGGTACCGCTGTCGCCAGGCTTAATATCGCTTATGTTCCAACTAATGGCTCCTTCGCCAGTAAGCTTTAGATCTATGACGGGACTTTGAGCCTGCGCTGGAATGACTAAAAAACTGAGCAGAGCTAGTCCCATAGTTAGGGCTAAAGCTAATCTGACTCCACACTTAACCGCTTTTGATAACATGCATCAATCCTTGATCCTGCGTCAATAGTAATAAACTCTGACCTCATGTAAGGTTGGTGTTTCAGACGTATCCGAGGTAGCCAAGGTTGCCCGCCACTGCATGTACCGCCCAGAAGGTAATCCCGAAAGAACCGGAGAAGTTCCCCCCACCGGCACCCAGGAGGCGTCAGGGAAACCGCCGTTCAAAGTATCAGATGCTCTGACCTCGAAGGTTATGTCGGTACCAGCGGGCAGTGTCTCATCCCAGAACAAGGCGTCCCACCTGTCTCCGTTAATCCCGGTATCTAGAACCTGGGAGGCAATGGTGCCTGGAGAGGTATACAATCCTTCCTCACCTTCCTCACTTCCCCAAGTTCCGTGACTAGGCTGTGGGTCGACGTATTTGCGGACAAAAATCCAGTCAAATTTATTTGGGTATGGAGGCGCGCCGAAGGCAATTGTATCAGTTAGGGCTACTTTTACCAAATCCCAATTAGTTACTGTTCTCGTATTCATTAAAGAATTATTGTAATAGGATGTTACTGTATCACCATTTCTTTCAAATCTGGCTATTTTATTATTTCCAGGGTTAGAAATTCCAGAGTCCTCTCCATACCAACCAGCATTTCCTCCGTCAGAATCTCGGTAGACATTGGTAATATGACTGCGGTTAAAGTCACCTATCATTACAAACATTCTTGAATTGGCAACTGAACTTGCTCTCAACCCAAAAAACCGAGGCAAAGTATCAGATCCGATTTGATTGATTAAGCTTTCGGCTGCATAATTAAAACTAAAAGATGACTTTGAAACCACATATAAAGAAGTATCGGTAGTTCCCCACCAATCACCAGTAGATTGAATAGTAAGTAACCCTCCACTTACCCAATAAGATCCGGCACCGGGATTGATAACATCCCATTTATTAGTCGTATCTAAGCTTGTTCCTGGGAAATCATCAAAGAAATTAAAGGTATTATCTCCATTGCTTGTTGTTGTCGCATCACTCTTGCCGTAATAGATATAAATAGTTCTTGCTGTTCCTAAATCGTCTGCAACCTCAACCCAGAATATTGCATAGTTACCATCAACTTTTTCTTGCATCCAATAGTCAAGAAGCGTTGTTTGGTCATCATCTGTAAATCTTATATCGCCAAAATCTGTTCTACATTTGCTACCAAGATAAACATTTTCTCCGCTGTCCGTTCCGCTTCCATAATAAACTTTAACCTTAACTTGATAGTTTGTTCCCGCCCCAGTTGCGGAGTTAATAATATGACTTTTACGATATAACCAGCCGGGATTATACCAGTCAGAGGGGGCGCCCCCAACCCCATTCAAAACGACGCTGATAATAGCCAGCCGATTGGTGCCACTCCAGGTAGCGGTTGGGTTCTCGGTACTGGCGGTGGTGGTATCCCTCTGGACTGCGGCGTTACTGTGGGAAAAGGGGGGACCATCCTGCTCAATTTGCTCGGTGTAGCCACCTGGGGCGGTATGGTCACTGGGTTGCCCACAGACGGTGACATAAACCAGCCTGTCATCTGAGCCAACGCTGACGCTACCCGCCTGTATAGAACCCGCCGCAGTATTAGTATTGGAAGCGCTATCGGCAATTGGCGTAGTCTGGTCAACGTTCTGGTAAGTAGCCGCCTGCACCATAATTGGCGGACTATTAGTTGGAGCCGTATCCCAGGTAATGCTAAGGGCATTACCGCTCATATTGCCGATGCCGGTCTCGTCGAGGTAACCGAACCAGATTAAGTCGTGCCAAGAACCGGCCGAGCCAACCACTAATCCATCCCCATTTTCAATAGCGGTTAATACTTGTCCACCTAAAGTAACCTGATTTATGTTGGCGACCGGGATGGAATTACTCTCAGCCGTTATCATGATCAAAGCGACGCGGTTTGAACCCGCTCCGGGCGTATAGTTAAATCCGTTGGTATCAAAATCCGTTTCGCCTCCCCAACTACCAACCAGGGTAGGAGGGGAAGGGGAGATTGTTGCCAGTTGAACATCCCCAGGGCTTGAGGAGGTATCGACATTATTTAGCACACCAGCGTTGAAATCGCTTTCCGTGGTTTGCGTCCATTGTCTGGAAGTCCAGGCCTCAAAGGTGTTGCTGCCGGAGCTCTCCAGGTCAACGAAGGAAGCCATAGTTCCCCCAACGCTGTTTGCCAAGAGGACTATTGCCAAGCTTACCGGCAAAACAAGCCACTTTTTACCTTTCATCGGCTCGCCTCATTCTGTATTTCCTCTCAATATCCTCCTTAGTAAGCACGCGCCAGATATTCCTCAGCTCCATGACGATAATGATGAGCCCAGGTAGGCACAGGGTCAACAGAAAGCCCAAGGGAGTTTTGACAAATTGGGCAACATAGCCAAAGTAAGGAATGTGAAAGCAGACTTTTCCCACCACATTTTCAGGAGGCAAGGTAAAAGGGTCAGCATCCTTGTTAGCATCCCCTTTGGTTGAGAAGTGAAGCGATGAACCTTGTTCTACGGCTATCACCCTGTGGCTGGTCAGTTGCTCACTCAGCGGGGAGTAAAAGGTGATAATGTCCCCTGTTTTTATCTCCTCTGCGTCCACAGGGCGAGTTATTACCACAGCTCCCACCTTAAGCTCAGGCTCCATACTGCCCGAGAAGACGGCATCCACGCTCCAGCCAAAACGGGGTGCCAAAAAAGTGAGCGCGGCCGCCGTCATGAGCAGAATTATCACGGCGAAGCCAAAATTCTCAGCCGCCTTTTTCATATCAAATTCCGTTGTTGGTTTAAGACAAAGCCAACACTGTCATCCTCTCGTTTAGTTTTCAAGCAACACCACCTGTGAGGTGGCAGGGCTTTTTTGCCCGTCACCTCGTATATACGGCTATGCTTGGTTCAATGTGAACTGACCTTGAAGACAGCACTATCGCTCTGGACTACATTACCGCTTTCATTTTTCTCCAAAGATTCTTCACCCCATTTTAAGTGTCCTATCTCTCCTGAGTAGTTAGTTAGGGTCGGGCTAGTCAGCAGTCTGGTCGAGCTCGACGGTAAAGTTGAGAGTAGCACTATCGCCCTGGACGGTATTGTTGGTAGCGCTAGGTAAGTCCCAAAGGATAGCGATGTAGGTGCTGTTGCCTGCACCAAGAGGCTCATCCAGGTCGTAGGTAGCTGCGATGTTGTCCAGCACTCCTGTAACACCAGGGTCTGGTGCACCGATAGCAGCTGCCGGATAGATGCTCTCTTCAAGCAGGTTACCACCAGAGACGTCAACAACACCATCATTGTCTGCGTCGAGCCAAATCTGCACTAGAAGATTTGCGCCCATTTCACCTCCACCAGTGCCATCAGAGGTATCAGCATCGTCGGCCGCCTCTGCCTCATCGGTTGTTGCGTTATAGTTCTCGGCGTTGGTCACGTTAATACTCGACAGGTCAAGGTAACCATTCAAGGAGCCGGTATTGCTGATGGTCAAACCCGCGCCTGCGCCACCGCCACCTGTGTCACCAGGAGCAATGTCGCTGAACACCCAGGTCGCCGTCTCACTTTCGGTACCGTCATCTGAAGCATCTGTGAGATCTAAGTTGAGCGTCCCAGCAGTGAAAACGTTGCCCGTGCTGGTCTCGATGTCGCTGAAGTAGGCATGGACGCCGGCACCGACCAGAGCGCCCACCAGTGCGATGGTCATTAAGCTAAACAATATCTTCTTTTTCATTTCCTTTTGACCTCCTTTCTGGTTTGGTTTGCGCCTTGCTCTAAGCTGCTATTTACTCACCCTCATATTCACCTCCTTTGTAGAGTTACTAACGAAATCAAGAATGCCGTCTTCAGCAAATCTGAAGCTACGGCGAGGTCCAACCCTATACGCCATTAGCAGTTCCTTCCTTTCCCAACATCTAACTGCACTGGGATGAACACTGAGAATAGAGGCAACTTGCTTTACGCTCAGCCTCCTTTCAGTCAATTCATTCTTGCGACCTTTTGTTTGCATTATCATCCTCCCTAAGTCGTAAATGGCTACAGGCAGTTTTAAGCAATTTCAGCTATCTTCAAGTATATACTGGCACTTTTTAACGAGCAATAGGAATTTAGTACTAATTTAGTACTAGCCAGATACTGGATCATAGGAATTTAGTACTAGTCAGATACTTGATTAGACGACGATACTGAAAGAAGTGTAGAGCTTGGCTACACCTGAACTCAGGGAATTAGCTGAGGAAATGCCACTGGCTCATCATCTCCTTGAAAAGCATCATAGATGACAATTTAATCCTAATTGATGCAAATCCTGAACCCACTGGAAAAGGTATGTCTAAGCGTTTAACCTTAGGCAATTCCAGCTATCTTGAGCAAGCTCTGAGTATCTTGGTGTGACACTCGCTACCCAAAATCAGCGACTGAAAATTTTCGCCCAACTTTTAATTTCTCGCTGATTACCACTGATTCAGACTTGTTGCCGGAGGTCGGTTAAGGGCGAAAATACCAACGTGAACTGCCCTCATCGTATGGCCTTCTTCTTTCTACCACCCTGACGTTTGGCTTCGGGGGTGGAGGACGACTTGTATTTGGCCGCCTGCTCCATAAACTTGGCCATGTTCTCGGCCTCATTTCTCCTCACTTCCTCTACAACACCTCCAGAACCAAGATAATCATATGTCTTGTCTCTGAGCATCTCGAGCAGCCTGATCAAGGTACGCTTGTCCTCATCCGATAATGGCGACAGGATTTCCTGCATGAGCCCCCAGCCCGCTACACTTGCCAGTACATAGGCCTTCTCCGCCTGGCTTGTCATAGTCACAAATACTGTCCTGCGGTCCTTCCTGTCCCTCGCCCGCCTGACCAGACCAGCTTTGACCATGCGGTCGATTATCATACTGACGCTGTTCACGCTACGGTCTAACCAGCGGGCTATGTCAGTTATTCTTACAGGTCCACTGATGTGTTTTATAGCCATAAGCACTGCATGCTGCTCCGTAGTGAGCTCGTATTCACTAAATACTCTGTCCTCACACTTCAAAACCAGGTTGTAGGTTTGGCGCAGCAGGACCCATGCTCCCTTATCTGGATTTTCGAATTCGAACTTTATCGGCATATTTATCTCCTCCTGTTATTTCATTGTACCTTTGCTCGTTTGGGAAATGCAATATTAAAGTAGAGTTTATTATTTACAACAAATCAACATGACTCGATAATAAACTTTCTCCAATCCGTGCAGTCCCACATTGCCTTAAGCATAATTCATTCAAAATGTGCTCAATGAAATTTAAGCAATGAGCAAATTATTTATAGAGGATATCCCTAAAGAGTAAAAAGTATTGACTTTTTTCGAGAAAGTGGTATTCTTTTTTGATATATTTGTATAAGAGTTAAGCTATATAATATATATAAGATTAGAAGCAAATGGGTAAAGCTTAGATCATGCGTAAGATATTATTGTGGGCAACTGTGGCAGTGATTGTGGCAGGAGGTGCCGTCTCGTGCACGACTCCATATGAAGTGCAGCCCACACTGGTTGAGTTTACAACAATCGCCAAGGGTTACCAGAGCGCTGTCACGGAGTCAGATAGTGTCGTGATAAACGATGTAGGCACTTGGGAGGACACCTGGGACAAACTTACGGCACACCTTATCAATCCTGAGCCCGCACCAGAGGTTGACTTTAATAAGTATATTCTCCTGGCTCACTTCATGGGGCAGAAACCAACGAGTGGCTATGAGGTCGAATTTACAGAAGTTCTCGAAGGAGCCGCAATTTCTGCAACAGTTAGAGAGGTCTCTCCCGCACCAGAATGTGCACTGCTCCAGGTAATTACTGCGCCCTATCATGTTATTCAGATTCCGAAAACCGACAAGGAAGTAAAATTCACAGTGGAGCAGGAGATTCGACCCTGTCCACTTGCGACATGGTATGACTGGCCGATGTTTCATCACGATGCACAACGCAGCGGAATAGCCAGTGGTGCTGGTATAATTACGAGTGCTACCAACTTTCGGTTCAGTTTCGATACCCGTTCCCAAGCTGGCGGCGATTCTAATGGTAGCATCCAGGCATCACCAGTGGTAGCTAATGATGGGACAATCTATGTTGCTTCAGCATCTCAAAATAGAGGCACAGTCTATGCTCTTGATTACGGAGGAAATCTAAAGACAGGTTGGCCTTTTATCATTGATGCACAGATTTCGGCCACTCCAGCTATAGGCCCTGACAACACAATCTATCTAGCCACATACGTGACATCCTCCGGATATAACTTCTTTGCTCTTAACCCAAGTGGCACGATAAAGTGGAAGTTGAAAGTACCAGTGGCGGATCCCGTTAACTTTGTGACGCTTAATTCTCCGGTTGTTGTAACGGAATGGGTAACTAAGGGGCAACAGATAGTTCAGAGACCAGTAATCTACATTAGTGCGCGCGATAATGGATACCTATATAAGATAATAGATGATGATACCTATGGTAGGATAGCGTGGGAGAAATACCTTAGTTGGACTTCGAATATATTTCTCGGCATTTCTTCGCCAGCAGTTGGTCCGAGTGGAACAATCTATGTTGGCATTTTGGACCCTACGGTGGAGGATGGGGGGCATTGGGGGAAGATAGTTGCTCTAAACCCAGATGGCTCGGAGAGATGGCGCATTAGCCTTACAACTACCAACTGGATAACTAACGTGGGAATGTATGAAGAAGTTGCTTCCCCAGCCGTGGCAGTGGTGCACTATCCAAATCTCTTTCATGACATTCCCCCAGGGGATTACGAAACTGTCTTTGCTGGCACAACCGACTATAGGATGAAGGCTATAAGAGAAAATCCAAATACACATGAACCATCGATTGACATGGATTTTAGAGCTTCTGACGACATAGTGTCTTGTCCAGCCATATATGACTTAAATGGGGATGGTTGGGTGGAGGTCATATTTGGAACAGTATCTATCGTATATCCGCGTAACCATGTTCATGCAGTGAGCTTTTTGCAAGGTACCGGGCAGGCCCCCGCATTCTGCCAAGAGTATTGGCGCTTTCCAACGGGGCAGTATGTAGTTCCGTTTAGCCCAGCCGTAGCACTTGCGCCACAACCGACAGTATTCATAGGCGTAGGCGATTCGATCTATTCTTTAGGTTGGGAACGCATAACTCCCAATGGTATTGATTATTATCCTCTAAATGTGGAGAGTTATACCTTCATAGACGATTGGGTAGGTACTTCTCCAGCCGTAGCTCAAGAGGTCACGAATCTGCTCGGGGCTCCAGGTTGGGTCTTCGTTGGCTCGTATGATAGTAAACTCTATGCGTTTGGGCCCGCGTTTTGACCCTAGTGAGATTGCCGCCATCAAGGCGGAGCGATGGGGTTTCAAGAGTTGAGCCGGCGTAGCATTTTGTTTTGGACATTTATTTATCATAAGTATCATAGCCGAACTTAAAAGCCTTTCCACTTCTTCGTAGCAAAGCGCAGCCATTGCTCTTAAAGTAGAATTCATCCGGGGCGCCTCTTCCCTTGGCCTTATGGTTCTCAACCCAGAGCTTAATGTCCTCTAAGGTAGGAAACTCGCCGTTTCCTTGGTATACGAAATCCCTGATAGACTGCATCAATCGCTTTTTTACAGGTGCTGGGTAAGTCCTTGCTCCGGCCAGCGGATATGATGCAGGATTTTCAGCAGCCTCCTGAGCCAAATACCCGGCGGTGTTCCTGAACGAAGCACCAGGGGTCTGTTTTGATTGTCAGTGAAGCATGACAATCTCGTCTACATTATTTGAGATTGCTTCGGCGCTTGGCGCCGAGCAATGAGGCCTTGACTCAATATCATTAGCCTTCGGGCGTATGTTTGGCATTTAACTCTTGCAGCACCATCTTGACCAATTCGGGAATTACCTGCTCCACCTCGGGCGTGCATTTCTCGCTGAAACTAGTGATATCTTTGGCTTCTACAGCGAATATCGTGATTTTTTGGGGCATCGCTAGGTTAAGCGCATTTCCTAATTCTAGTGAAGTAGCCAGGTTTATTTGATGAGGTGAGGAAAAGTGTTTGGTGAGGGAGAAATCTTCAGGCCCCATACGATATATCTGGCCTGCTTGCCCCTTTTCAGTTTGAACGGCATCAATGATAATGACTTTATCATAACCCACGATAGAATCTAAAAGCCTAAGCCCGGCTTCACTTGTTTCAGCTACAGTTATTTGGGGGTCATTGAGCTTTTTCCCTACCTCTTGGGCCACCCTAATCCCCGCTCCATCATCAGATAAAATGGGATTTCCCAACCCTAAAACAAGGGTTTTCATTTCGATTAGCGAAAATTTGTTATTAGATGCCCTGGCTCAGTTTCTTAATCTCGTTGCCCTGGGCATCATAGATGGTAACCTCGAGAGGCAATTGACCGGGGAGAGAATGTGTAGCACAGGCAAGGCAGAGATCGTAGGGACGCCATGCCATCTCGATGCGGTTGAGTAACCCTTCAGTTATCTCTTTACCAGGTTTTATCAAGTCTTCAGCCGCTTTCTTAACCGACATATAAAAAGCGGCGTAGTTATTGGTGGTGCCTACGATCAGGTTGCACTTCTTTATAACCCCTCTTTCGTCAGTAATGTAGTGATGGGTAAGGGTACCTCGTGGGGCTTCAACAATACCTACCCCCTCATCGGGCTTTGCTGTAGGAATGTTACGGATGTCCGTGCTGGTTATCTCCGGGTCTTGAACAAGCTCCACCATTCTTTCCGCAGCGTGAAGAAGTTCAATCAGGCGTGCCCAGTGGGTTGCCAGGGTATAGTGGGCTGGCTTGCCTCCGAGAGTGGAATACATCTTTTCATATTCTTCCTGGGCTAGAGGAGTTGTCATGCCATCGGCAGCATTCAGCCGAGACAGAGGTGTGGCTCGATAAACTCCACTATCTTTGCCGTCAACAAAACCCTTCCAGCCGACATTCTTAAGATAGGGGAACTTGAGATATGTCCAGGGCTCGACATGTTCCGCGATATGCTCCAGATAGTCCCGAGGGGCATACTTACAGAACTCTTTGCCCTCAGGGTCAACCACGCGAACTTTACCATCATAGAAATTGACCTTATTATTTTCATCAACCAACCCCATAGAATAAGTCCGGTGTGTAAAAGTATCGCTCAGAACCATGTCCAAATACTCTTTGTTCTTGAGAACCACGTCATCAAAGACTTTGAGCGATAATTTGCCGAACTCCACCGACGATTTGGCTATCTCTTCTATCTTTGACCTTTCCTCTTCATTTATGCTTCTGCTCACGCCGCCGGGCAATCCGAAGCAAGGGTGTATTGGGCGGCCACCAATTGTCTGGATGACCCAGTGATTTTCATGGCGTGTCCTGATTACGGCGCCTCCTAGTTCCAGCCCGACTTTAGCGATTACTCCCAGGATATTGCGCTCAGCAGGAGGAGCATCCGGTCCCATAACAAAATCGGGGGCAGCAAGAATATAAAAGTGAGTAGTATGGTCAGTTACGTAGAAAGAGCTGTAAAGAAGCTCGCGAAGCTTCTTGGCAGTGCTCGTTGGTTCAACATGAAACAGAGCATCCAGGGCTTTGGTTGATGCCATATGGTGGGCTTCAGGGCAGACACCGCAGATACGCTGAGTTATCTGAGGCATGTCCTCGGCTGGTCGGCCCTCAGAGAATTTCTCGAAACCTCTGAGTTCAGGAACCTGGAAATAAACGTTAGCTACTCCACCATCGTCATTGAGGAAAATGGCGATTTTACCGTGCCCTTCAAGTCGGGTGATGGGGTCTATCATTATTTTTTTCATTTTATCCTCGCTCTCCTGAGTAATGAATCTGGCAGACTGTAGCGGTAAAAAGTGCCCGCCGGGTCGGGAATATCGTCAATTATTCTTTGAATCTCCTCAGGGTCGTTGGAGTCAATGATAGACGAGAGAGCACTCAAAAAGTGAGCTCCCTGGTCGATTACTCCTTCTACTGGCCCATAGCAGCCGGTGCAGGGCATATTGGCCTGGGGACAGAGAGCACCACAGCCCCCTCGAGTAGCTATGCCGTAGCACAATAACCCCTGCTCTAGCAGACACTTTTCCGGGTCAGGGATTATTTCGTAAGGCCTGTAAAACTTCTTGATCTTCTTTTCTTCTCTAGTACGAGGACACTCATCGCAAAGAGCCTTCACCGAGTGACTTATGACAGTCCCTTTCGGTGGTAATTTGCCTTCAATCAAAGCTTCAAGGGCAAGCCAGGTAGTCTTCTCTTCCGGGGGACAACCAGGGACGAAATAATCTACGTCAACGGTTTGGGCTAAGGTTTTAACTGTATCGTAGAACTCAGGAATTTCAAGCTCACCCTCGGGCACCTTAACCTTCGTCTGGGGAAATATTTTCTCAGGATTATCAGTAGATGGTGTTTCGATATAGGCACGGTCGAACGTCATCTGCCGGTTATAGAAGTTAGACAGTCCTGGTATACAACCCTCATAAGCACAAGAGCCATAGGCAATCATCAACTTGGACTTGGCTCGCAAGAGTTTGGCCATGTGCTCGTTCTCCGAAGTCCGAATAGCACCATTAAAAAGGCAGGCATCAATGCTTTGGTCTGGCATCTTCTCTACGTCAGCATACTTGAAATCTATGCCTACCGGCCAGAACACGATGTCGGCAATCTCAGCCAGCTTCAAAATTTTGTCGCCTATTGCTAGAGTGGCAATTTCGCAACCACCACAACTGGCCGCCCAGTAAAGCGCTATCTTAAGTTTAGCCATGTTTTGCCTCCTGAGAATTTTGTTCGGAAGGACCTAATGAAGTTGGCCCAAGGTTCTTTATGTTTTGAGTAAAGTTTTTAGCTACCTCTGCAAATTTTGCTCCTTCAGACGCAGAAACCCACTCCAGCCGAAGTCTTTCTTCCTCCACCCCAAACTGCTTCAACATCTTCTTAAGCAGCGGAATGCGGCGCAATGTCTTGTAATTTCCTTCAATATAGTGGCAGTCACCGGGATGGCAACCAAGAATTAATACGCCATCAGCCCCAACGCTAAGTGCCTTAAGGACGAAAAAAGGGCTTACTCTGCCGCTGCACATCACCCTGATTATCCTGATAGCAGAAGGGTATTGCATTCTTGAAGTGCCAGCTAAGTCAGCACCGGCATAAGAGCACCAGTTACAGCAAAAAGCTACTATTTTTGGTTCAAAGTTGTCCATCTATCCTCCTAAATTAAACAAAAGAATGACTCCGCTTCACCCTTACTTGCCAGCTCAATAACCCGGATAATTAATACCATTATACTAATTTTTGCAAATGACTATAATAAATATAAATAATCTATTCGATATACTATTCGATACTATCCTCTCAAATACTCGTTCATATCCCTTGCTGCGCGGCGGGCAGCGCCCATAGCGCTTATTACCGTAGCGGCGCCGGTAACTATATCCCCACCAGCCCAGACTTTGTCCTTCATCGTCTTGCCAGTTGTGTCATCAGCCACTACCGTACCCCACTTGGTTGTCTTCAAATCAGGAGTAGTTTGGGCGATAAGGGGGTTGGGACGGGTACCCAAGGCGGCTACCACCATATCCACATCTAGAACAAATTCACTTCCCTCTTTGGCGATGGGGCGCCGTCGACCGCTCTCATCAGGCTCACCCAGCTCCATCTCATAACACTCTATACCAACCACCCAATTCGACTTATTGCCGATATACCTCTTTGGGTTCGTCAGCAGCTTGAACTGGATTCCCTCCTCCTGGGCATTCTCAACTTCCTCACGACGGGCAGGCATCTCTACCTCTGAGCGACGGTAGATAATGTAAACCTCGTCAGCACCAAGCCTGAGGGCACACCGGGCTGAGTCCATGGCTACATTGCCACCACCAATCACTGCTACTCTTCTGCCCACCAACACCGGTGTATCATATTCAGGAAACTTGTACGCCTTCATCAAATTAACCCTAGTCAGGAACTCATTTGCTGAATATATGCCATTTAAGTTCTCGCCGGGAATGTCCATAAACATGGGTGCTCCGGCACCAGTACCCAGGAAAATAGCATTATAGCCGCTTTTCAGCAATTCATCCAGCGTCATTACCTTTCCCACTACCGAATCCAGCTCAATCTTCACTCCTAGGGAAGCAACGTAGGCAACCTCAGTTTGCACAATTTCTTTGGGTAGCCTGAACTCGGGGATGCCATACATCAGCACTCCACCAGCCACATGCAATGCCTCAAAAATAGTAACGCTATGGCCGAGCTTGGCCAAATCGGCAGCGGCAACCAGTCCGGCTGGCCCTGCGCCGACCACTGCCACCTGTTTACCGGTTGGTCTGGGCGGCGTTGTCCTGGGGTTCCGTGCCTCCATATTAGTCCGCTCCCAGTCAGCTACGTAGCGCTCCAGGCGTCCGATGGCAATAGGCGCTTTTTTCTTAGCTAGCGCGCATGCTTGTTCACACTGTGTCTCCTGCGGGCAAACCCGGCCGCAGATGCCTGGCAAGCTGTTCTTATCCTTGAGTATCCTTACAGCTTCGGGCATATTATCTTCAAGGACAGCTTTGATAAAACCAGGGATATCTATCTCCACCGGGCAGCCCTCCATACAGGTAGGCTTCGGACACTGGAGACAACGGCTTGCCTCGGCTTTAGCCTGCTCGGCACTGTAACCCAAGGCGACCTCGTTAAAGTTCTTACCCCGCGTCTTGGGGTCCTGCTTTGTCATTGGCTCTCTGTTGAGATTCGCCTTAGCCATGTATGTTGCTCAGACCTCCATTCAAGAACGCTTGCCCACCTGAGCCTGCCAATGCTCAAAAGAGCGTTTTTCCTCATCAAGATAAATACGCTGCCGGGCTGAGAGCAAATCCCAGTCTACCTGATGTCCATCAAAATCAGGTCCGTCTACGCAGGCGAACCTCGTTACGCCACCGACAGATACCCGGCAGCAGCCACACATCCCGGTGCCATCAACCATTATTGGATTCAGGCTAACAATAGTCTTCACTCCGAAAGGCTGGGTGGTCAGGGCACAGAACTTCATCATGACGGTTGGGCCAATGGCAATGACTCGGTCAACCTTCTCCCCACTCTCAAGCAACTCCTTTAGTGGTTCAGTTACTACCCCTTTGCGACCATACGTCCCGTCATCGGTAGTGACTGTTAACTGGTGGCTGGCATTACGTAGCTTGTCTTCCCAGAAGAGCAAGTCCTTGCTCCGTGCCCCCAAAATGGAGATAATCTTGTTCCCCTTCTCCTTCAGTGCCTTGGCAATAGGCGTTATTACCGCAACACCAACCCCTCCCGCCACGCAGACTACAGTACCGAAATTGTCAACATCTGATGGTACACCAAGGGGACCAACAAAGTCGGCAATGAAGTCACCGGCTTTCAGCAGCGCCAGCCTGAAGGTTGTCGCTCCCACTTCCATAAACACCAAGGTGACACTACCTTCTTTACCATCCCAGTCAGCAAGTGTCAGAGGGATACGCTCGCCCCTTTCATCAATCCTGATGACAACAAACTGCCCCGCCAGCGCTTTTCTAGCAATTGCCGGTGCTTCGATTTTGAATAGATGAATTTTAGTCGCTAAAGTCTCTCTAGAAACAATGCGAAACACTTGGTGAACTCCATTCCAACTCATTTAGCCGAATAAAACTTCTATCTGAGCTAGAATTTGCTCATTAGTGAAGTGGTGTATGGAGATAGCTTCTGAAGGCAGGCGGCACCAGTTATGGAAAGGCCCCACAATTTTGGGCTGAAAACCGTTCCTTTTCATACCAGTACTCCTTCTACCTGAGCGACAATCTCCTCATTAGTAAACTGTCTTGCAGTTATCGCTGCGCTAGGACATGCACCAGCACAAACCCCGCAACCTTTGCACAACGCCTCATTAATTTGGCAGATTTCCTTTTCCTCGTCGAAAGAAATGGCATTAAAAGGACAGAGATTAAGGCAGATCTTACAACCGGAGCATTTCTCTTCATCAATTGCCGAAACGGCAGCCTCGAGTGTAATTTTACCCTTGCTTATCATTGCCAGGATCCTTGCTGCCGCTGCTGAAGCTTGGGCTACAGTATCGGGGATATCCTTGGGGCTCTGGCAGCAACCGGCAACAAAAACCCCCTCAGTAGGTGTAGCTACCGGATCAAGTTTCGGATGCCTCTCCAAGAAGAAGCCTGTCGCCTTCTGATTTACAGTAAAACGACTTGCCACTCCTCCAGCATCGGCTTGAGGCTCTAAGGCATTACACAGAATAACCATGTCTACCGGAATACGGAGCATTCTCCCTAGAAGGGTATCCTCAGTAACCACAATGAGTTTCTCCTTTTCCTCGTCGCTTATAGCCTGATCGGTGACTTGAGCCACCTTTCCCCGGATAAAGTTGACTCCTTTGTTTGAAAGACGCTCATAGAATTCCTCATATCCGTCTCCAAAGGAGCGCATATCAATATACAACTGGTAGACGTCTGTGTTTGGCAGCTCTTCTTTAATATAATTTGCTTGTTTTAGTGCATACATACAGCAAACACGGGAGCAATACTCGTGGTAATTCTTATCTCGGCTGCCAACACAATGCACTATGGCCACGCTCTCTGGCTCTCTGCCATTTTTAAGTTGGATTTTTCCTTCAGTGGGTCCTGTAGGGCTCACTATCCTCTCAAATTCAAGTCCGGTTATAACATCATCGTATTTCCCATAGCTATATTGAGAAATGAGTTTCGGATCCATAAGGCTATAGCCGGTGGCTAAGATTATTGAGCCCACTTCAACCTCGAGAATCTGATCCTGCTGATTAAAGTCTATTGCCCCCGCCTCGCAGAACTTTATACAAGCTCCGCATTTCTTCCCTTCTGATTTAATATAAATACAGATATCTGCATCAATGGTGGCAACGTTGGGCACAGCTTGGGGAAAAGGAATATAAGCAGCTTTTCTCTTTGCTAAGCCTAGCTCAAATTCACTATCTGTCTTGTAAGGGCATTTTTGCATACACACACCACAGCCAGTGCACTTGTTCTCATCTACATACCTCGCCTTCTTCCTTATTTTTGCCTTGAAATTTCCTACGTAGCCTGAAACCTCCTCCACCTCGCTATAGGCTAAGAGTTCAATATAAGGATGTGAGCCTGCCTCACTCATCTTTGGAGTAAGGATACATTGAGAACAATCTAAAGTCGGGAAGGTCTTATCAAGCTGAATCATATGCCCGCCGATCGAGGGCTCCCTTTCTACCAAATAGGCCTTATGCTCAGAGTTGGCAATTTCTAAGGCAGCTTGAATTCCGGCAATCCCTCCGCCTACAATTAGAGTATTGCTATTATATGGAGCCTCTTTAATTTCTAAGGCCTCCTGGTAATGAACACGCCTCACCGCAGCGTCAACTAAAGCCCTCGCTTTCTCTGTATTTGCCTCTTTGTCTTCACTGGTCCAAGAGCATTGCTCCCTTATATTTACCATTTCGAATAGATAACGATTTAGCCCGGCGCTCTCACAAACTCGGCGGAAGGTCAGCTCATGCAACCTCGGGGAGCAGGAAGCGACTATAACACGATTAAGGTTATATTCCTTAATGTCTTTTCTAATAAGGTCTTGCCCTGGGTCGGAACACATGAATACATAATCGCGGGATAGCACTACTTCAGGCAAGATCCCGGCATATTTCGCTATCTCTGCCACATCAACTGTTGCTGCAATATTCACTCCACAGTGACAAACATAAACACCAATTCTTATCTCTTCCATTTCATTCCTCCGTCATTGCCTCAGCAATAAGCTCAGCGATATCTTTGACCTGCACAGTCTCTGCCTTGCCCATAGAGAGCACACTATCCCTGTAGTTCAGGAAGCAGTAAGGGCAAGCTACGGCTATAATATCAGCACCCCTTTCAACCGCTTGCTCCACCCTTATATCAGAGAACCTTTCCCCTTTCGGCGTATCCATCCAGATTCTACCACCACCACCACCACAACAAAGAGCATCCTCACGAGCATCGGGAAATTCCATCAATTCCACGCCAGGGATGCTCTCTAACAGCTTTCTCGGCTCATCGTATATGCTGTTATGTCTCCCCAAATAGCAAGGGTCGGAATAGATTACCTTTTTGTTTATCTCTTTGGAGAGCTTCAATTCCCCCTTCTCGATAAGTGAAGCCAGGTATTGGGTGATATGAATTACTTCAAATTTGCCTCCAAGCTCGGGATACTCATTCTTGAAAGTGTGGTAGCAGTGCGGTGAAGAAACTACCACGGTTTTGACACCCTTACTGGTAAAGAGGTTAATATTGTTTTGGGCCAGACTTTGAAAAGTATCTTCGTACCCGGCTTTTCTAATTGACTCCCCACAGCATTTTGCTTCAGTGCCTATAAGGCCATAGTCAATTTTAAGCTTATTGAAGATTGTGGCAGTAGAGCGAGCCACTGTTTTTACGTCAGGGTCATAGGATGGAATACAGCAAGGAAAATAAAGTATTTCAGTACCCGAAGAAAAATTTTTCACCTTAAGCTCTTTGGCCCAGTCATCTCGCTTTTCCGGTGACTCGCCAAGTGGATTGCCTACGCCGGCGATGTTCTTAGCTGAAATTCTCAGGGCATCAGGAACGACGCCGATACCAAGACTAGCTACAGCCCGGCGCATAGCTCTCATGACATCTATTATCTCGACGCCTCGGGGGCAGCGCTGAACACAGGCTCGACAAGCGACGCAAGTCCAGACATCCTCGCTGCCAAAATCGGTTGCCCCAAGCTGAGCTTCGTGCATGATGCGGCGAACGACAAAGTTTCGGACCAGGTTCCAGGGACAAATACCGGTGCAAAGACCACATTGGTAACACAATTTGAGTGGCTCACCACCAGCTTCGAGTATCACATCTGTAGCTTCTTTGTAAGGACTTAGTACTTCCATTTTAATATTTACCTCGACTCTTCAGAATTGGCTACAAAAAAGGTGGCCCACAAAATCATTGTGGCCACTCTTTTCTCTGGAACATACATTGGAGCACAGCCGAGAAGTATAACAAACCCCGGCAAAGAAGGCAAGTTCCTGTGCTAGCCTTCTGGCAAAATGGTTAGTGATTTATTTTCTAAGAGTTTTTCTTAAATTGGGTTCGGGAGCAGATGAGAGAATTCCTTATGATGCTACCATTGTGTGACCATCTTGTCAGCTAAGTAGACCTAGCACGAGTCGCTAGTCTGGTAAAAGAAAGGGGTCAGCTACCTTATGAGATCCTGACCCCTTTATGCCAGTCCGCCCTACCACTCCTTTGCCGCAATTCTAACTAAGCTCGCCTCTAGCGCTTGCTTCCTTTTTACGCAGGGCTTCCCGACGAGCTGCCAGCTTGGCCAGCTTTTGCTGCAGAGCATCCTCCATAAACTGGCCAAATTCGCAGGTTGCGCATTGGAACAAACGGGTGCAAAGCCGATAGGAGACGTCGCCCTTGAGGGCATAACGGCAGAGCCTCTGGGTTGCTGGTAGTTCCTTAAGCTTCTCCAGAGCCTCCTCAATCTCTGGTGCCTCACTAGCGGCTATTTTCTCCTGCATCATCTGGTCAAACTCGCAGGTAAGGCAATCATAATTCTGGGTGCAGATTCTGTAAGAGACCACTCCCATCTTTGACCAGACACACTCATTGAGTTTCACCGCTTCTTTAACAGCACCCTCACCTTCGGGCACCTCAACCGTGGGCTTCGCCAGTTCTTCCTTCGCCCTTCGGACCCAGGTTCGAGTTTCTATGTGTCCCGGAGCGATTTGTAAAATGGACTGAAATTCTCTCAGTGCCTCCTTATAGAGACCTGCTTTGAAGTAGGTTTGGCCTTGCTCCAGGTGGCTGGGAATCTCCTCCTCGGTTATTGCTATGGTTTCCTCAACTTTGGCTCCCTCAACTACCGGACCTTCCGCTACGGGTGCCTCAACCTTGGCTTCCTCCTCGGGCCTTACCTCCGCCTGAACAGGGCCGAGAACTTCCTCAATCGCTTTCTCTACGGCGTCGGGGGCAAAGGGCTTCGTTATGTAGCTCACTGCCCCGATTTTCATCGCCTCCACTGCCGTCTCCACTGAGGGATAAGCAGTGATGATGACCCCCTTGAACTTCGGATTTTGCGCTGTAGCCTCTCTTAACACCTCAAGCCCATCTTTCCCCGGCAGCCTTAGGTCGAGCACGGAAACACCAAATTCCGTTTCCCCGATCTTTTGCAGCGCCTCTTCACCCGACTGAGCAGTGTCCACTTCATAGCCTTCCTCCTTAAGCCAGTCTCGGAGCGACTCTCGCATGATGGTTTCGTCTTCAACGATTAATACTGGTTTCATTTCTTTTACCTCCTTTTGTTGTTTTGCTGGGATTGTTTTTATTCATTTTCATCTCCTTCACCCTTTTGTGCTGCAATTTTCTTGCCAAAATAAAAACGCTACCCGAATTTCCGAGTAGCCTTTTTCACCAATGCTGGAAATTTACTGTCTCTCTAACTATGTAAAGAAACGAGTCACTCGACGTCTATTTTTTTACATCAAAACCATACTCCTTTGCCTTGTTGTAGAGTGTCATTCTACTGATTCCCAAAATTCTAGCTGCCTCACTGTAGTTCTCGCCGGTTTCATGTAGAACATTCCAGATGTGGCCTTTCTCCACTTCTTTAAGGTTCCTCCTTGGCGTAGTTGAATAAGCTGGCGACAGATTTTCCTGAGGCAGGTCAGCAATAGTGATAATGCTATCCTTAGCCAAGATGACTGCTCTTTCAATAGCATTTTCCAGCTCACGGACATTTCCCGGCCAGTCATAATCAAGCAGAAGCTCCATGGCTTCGGGAGAGAACCCTGTAATCTCCTTCTGGTTCTCCATTGCAAACTTATGCAAGAAATGTTCAGCTAATAGAGGGACGTCCTCTTTTCTTTCCTTTAAGAGAGGCAATTCAATGTTAACTACATTAAGCCGATAATAAAGGTCCTCCCGGAATCCCTGCTTTTCTATGGCCTTTCTTAAGTCCTTATTAGTCGCTGAAATAACTCTTACATCAACCCTGATTGGCTCATTGCCACCGACACGCGTAAATTCTTTCTCTTCTAAGACCCTTAACAGGTGGACCTGGATATTGGCACTCATCTCGCCGATTTCGTCCAAGAAAAGTGTTCCCCCATTGGCGAACTCAAATTTCCCTTTCTTTTGAGCATAAGCTCCCGTGAAGGAACCTTTCTCATGGCCAAATAGTTCGCTTTCCAAGAGGCTCTCAGGCAAAGCGGCACAACTAACAGCGACGAAGGGCTTGTTCCGGCGATGGCTCTGAGAGTGAATGGCACGTGCTACCAGTTCCTTGCCTGTGCCACTCTCGCCTGTTATCAATACGGTAGCATTGCTCTTAGCTATAATTTTTATTACCTCGATTACCCGCTGCATCTTGGAGCTTTTCGCGATGATATTCTCAAAGCGGTAGCGGTCTTCCAATCTCTGACGCAGGGAGAGGTTTTCCTCAACTAGTTCCTGATGCTCGGCTAGTTTTTCAACCAGGAATTCGGCTCTCTCGGGACAAAAGGGCTTTTCAATGTAATCGTATGCCCCTTCTTTCATGGCAGTGATGGCGGTGGGAATGCTGGCATAGGCTGTAATGATAATAACCTCAATCTTGGGCTGCTGTGCTTTAGCTCTTTTCATCAACTCGATACCATCCATACCTGGCATCACCAGATCGGCAATCATGATGCCTGGTTTTTCCTTTTCAATCACCTCTAATGCCTTGGGACCATTTTCAGCGCTGAAAACCTGATAGCCAACATCCTTGAGCCAGTCGATTAGCGACTCGCGGACAATAGCCTCATCATCAACCACGAGTATTTTAACCTTTTTCATCGTTGTGGCCTCCCAAATAGACGCTGAATGTGGTTCCCTTTCCCACCTCGCTTTGTACTTTAATTCTTCCCTTGTGCCTCTCGATAATCCCATGAACTACAGCTAATCCTAGCCCTACACCCTTGCCTTTTTCCTTAGTAGTGAAGAAAGGGGTGAAAAGCTTGCTCATGTTCTCTTTTGAGATACCACAGCCTGTATCCTGGACATCGATCCTGACCTCACCATCCACTGCTGAGCTGCGAAGGGTAAGCCTGCCCCCGTCAGGCATTGCCTGGATAGCATTAAGGGTGAGATTGGTAAATATCTGTTGGAGCTGGTCGAAGTCAGCCATGACTTTAGGCAAGGATGGGCTGAACTCTTTCACAACCTCAACCTTTTGAAGTTGAGCTTGATGGCCTACCATAGCCAAGACCTGTTCTATAACCTGGTTGATGTCCAAGAGCCTCAACATCGGCTCAGTTTGCCGAGCAAAATCTAAAAGATTTCGGATTATCCTTGAGCAACGACCCACCTCGGATTCCATCTTGGAAAGGTAACCCAGTGCCTCTCCTTTCTTGAAGGAATCACCAGTCACCTTTTTCGATAGCAACTGAGTGTAGACCAGGACTCCAGCCAGAGGATTGTTGATTTCGTGGGCAATGGAGGCAGCCATCTGACCCAGGGAGGTCAGTTTTTCAGCCTGGATGAGTTGTTCCTGGCTTTCTTTTAGCTGCTGAACATAATTGCTAAGCTCTTGGTGAGCTCTATTTAGTTCGGCGTTAGCCTTTTCTTCTCTCTCAACTCGATCTATGAGCCTCGCAGTTAATATCCCGAGGAGAGCGGTAAACAGGATAAAGAGAAGCGACCTGATTAGCGGGTCGGTGTATGGAGAGTAAAAGGTGCGTGGCAAAACAACACACAAAAAAACCAATGAAGCACCTAGGGCCCCCCGCACTCTGAAAGTTATAGCAGCGTAGATTATGGGAATTAAAAACAGAGTCCGATGCAAATCATGAGGAAAAGCATCGGTGAAGAAGCTTCCGAGATTGGCTAGGGGTGTATACCCCGCGTAGTAAACGAGCGTAAGAACTACCAGTATGGCAGCGATTATCCAAAAATGGTGGCTTCGCACACCCCTAGACACTTGGTTTTCCGGTAACCATTTAATGGTTTTCATTGCAATGCTGTCCTGCCAGCGCTGCCATGTACTCTTTGGAGTAGGATGATCAGTCATAGTTTCCTTTCCCTAGGCAAAGCTTGTTTTCTCTTCCAAGCTGGGGGAAATTTCAACTCCTCCCTTAAATCTGCTATCGAGCGACGGGAAATAGAAACGCCAAATCTTTGTTCAAGTTTTGCTTTAATCGCTTCATCCGAGGGAAATTCCTCCCCTGTCTCAAGGAGTTGCCTGACAAGTTCCTTCCTGAACATTCTCGGCCGAGGAAAGAAATCCTTAAGAGCTTTCTCTTCACCCCAGGGCGTCTCAAGGCTTTTGCCGCTAATAGCGCGGCTAATTGAGCTTGGAACAAGCTCAATCCTTTCAGCTAGCTCTTTCTGGCTAAATGGCAGGACGGCTTTGCCATTACCGGATTCGAAATAGGGTGCCTGTTTTTCCACAATTCCTTGCAATATCCGAGTCACCGTGTCTTTACGGCTATTGATTAGCTCTAGCCTTTTAAATAGCTGTCTGATTTCCTTTACCTCAGCCCCAGTGATAGCTCCACTCCCCCTCAATTCCTCAAATTTCTCATAGTCAATCGAATATCTTCCCCGAGCATAAGAAGCTGAGAGATAGCCGATAATAAAACCCTCAGACCCCCTTTCTATCGAAGCGACCTTGGAGTAGTGAATCCCATGTTCTGAACTAAGAGCAGAAGGGTTATAAAACTCGCTCATAATGGAGAATTCGTTAATGAGGCTATTTATCCTATCGACCTCTGCAAGCTCTAAATTGCACTCTCGAGCAACCTCCTCTGCACTTACCTCCGGTTCAGGATATAGAAAATAGCGCTTAAAATTATCCAGCCCTATTTTCTTTATCAGTCGAATTACATCTTCTTTGTTAGATAAAAGGGATTCGACATCAAGAGTGTCTGTCCCGGCGGCAATCTCTTCATTAAGCTGATAAAAGCGAGGAGAAAGGTCTGTCTTAGGATATCTCTGATAGCGAATTATTTTATCCCTCCGGTATAACTTTTTAAACAAGGGGCTGCTTTCTACCTCGGTGGTAAGCCTGTTGAACTCCTCTTCAGGCATTTCCAACAAACCAGCCTGTTCCAGTCGCATGATTAATTTGAACTCTTGCCGTGCCTGCAAGGATTGTGTTTGTTGAATCTCCATGCCAGCCATTGTATAAATATTTTACATTATATTTAATTGCACTGTCAAGAAAATTTACCTTTTGTGGGAAATCACTCTGGTTGAGAGGTTGTCGGAGAGCAGACAAGGCTCTCACGTCTCTCAGAGAGGCTTTATCGTCCTACGCCGCGTTCAGTTGTTATTGAGCCCAATACTCCGTTGATTAATCGCGGGGAAGAGTCACTTCCGAATTCCTTGGCTAACTCTATAGCCTCATTTATAGCTACCTTGAGCGGAGTTTTATCGCTAAATGAAATTTCGAAAATAGCCAGGCGCAAAATATTCCTATCAATGACCGACATTTGCTCTGGGGGAAAGACAGGGGCAAACTTCTTAATGAGAGCATCAATCTCAGGTTTGTTCTGTAGCACTCCTTTCACAAGTTCCTCACTGAAGCTGAGTGCTTCTTGAGCCAGTGTTTCCCCTGCTCTTAAGCGGGCTAAAGCCTCCTCCACCTTGTGCTTTGTGCAATCAAGCTCATAAAGTGCCTGGAGAGCAGCGATTCTTGCCTTTCGCCTAGCGCCGGTCATTAGTTAGTTGGCCCCTCTTTGTGTGCTAGCTGCGTTATATCCTCAACTCCTGATATATTGAACGTTTGGAGCTCGGAATTGATTCGCCTGAGTAAACCGCTGAGCACTCTCCCTGGACCTATCTCATAAAAGGTGGTGACCCCACCTTGCATCATATATTCTACCGACCTTTGCCATTGGATACAGTTACGAAGCTGCTTCACCAACTCTTCTTTTATCGAATCAACGTCGGTTAACGGCCGAGCAGTCACATTAGCTATTATGGGGATGACTGGTGGATGGAACTCAAAGCTCGAGACTATTTTGCTGAATTCAGCTATGATTGGCTCCATTAAGGCAGAATGAAAAGCCCCGCTAACCTTCAAAGGAATAACAACACGAGCACCTCTTGCCTTGGCTAATTTATCAGCTTCAGCCAGAGCCTGGGCGGCACCACTGACTACAATCTGCCCGGGACAGTTTATATTGGAAATTTCGGTTCCACTACGAAAGCTTATATCTTGAACTATTTCTTCATCGAGCCCTATTACAGCCAGCATGCTCCCGGGATTTTTTAGCCCAGCTTTATACATTAATCTCCCTCTTTCCCTGACAAGTAAAACGGCATCAGTCAAGCCCAGCACACCAGCGGCAACCAGAGCAGTATATTCGCCTAAACTATGTCCAGCAACAAAAGTGGGAGAAGGGACATTAGCTATGGCGGCCTCTTCAAGCGCTTTAAGACAGGCAATGCTGACAACAAGTATTGCTGGCTGGACGTTATGCGTCTTCTTCAGTTCCTCCTCTGGACCTTCGAAGCATAAATGGGAGAGGGAAAAGCCTAAAGAAGCATCAGCTCCATCAAAGACTTCCTTAGCTGTAGGATAGCTGGTATAGAGGTCCAGTCCCATGCCAGTGCTTTGGGAGCCCTGACCTGGGAAAACATAAGCTACCTTAGGTAACTCAGCCATGCGAACTATTTCTTGGCGGGTTTGACCTCAATTACTTCTCTATCATTGTACCAGCCGCAGTTAGGGCAAACATGGTGAGGTAGCTTAGGACTGTGACAATGTGGGCACACATCCGTGGCAGGCAGAGTTAGTTTAAGGTGGCTGCGCCTTTTCCCCTGGCGAGATTTAGCAGTTTTTTTCTTAGGTAACGCCATGTTAATTCGCCTCCTTCATTCCTGGGCATTCAGGTCGACATAGTGGTTTCATGGGCAAATTTATCAAGATATATTGCCGTATTAACTCGCTCAGGTCAAGTACATTTTTATTATCAATGGTGAACCCTTCTGATTGTTCCGGCAAAGAGCGTGCTACATCACCAGACACATCGGATATCGGAAGAAATTCTTCTTCGGCGGTGAAACTTATTGGGCATAAGAATGTCTTGAGGCAGCGGCTACATATGAGTTTTACCTCAGCAGTTAATTTACACTGAACTAAAACTCCCCGACCGATACGAATCACATTTGCCTTTCCTTCAACAAAACCTTCAACTTCCTCACCAATCGTCCCACTTATATCATGGCTCTGGCTAGAGCCAATGGGCTCTTTCAACAACTGAGCTACATTTATCAAAGCCCTCAGAGGTTCTTTTCCCATCTGTCATAGCCTAGAAATTTAGATCAAGTACAAAGTATAATAACTATTCATAAGAGGTTCAAGTATTGGAAATAGAAAACGATTATTTTGTCACCTGAGCGGAAGGGTCAGAATGGCAGAAGGGAGTGCTAAACAACCTTGGAGATAGGAAAATTGAAGCTAAAGGTAAAAGATAGCGTCGAATTACAAAGGCAGCAACTTATCCAGTTGAGCCTGAATATCCATGATAACCCTGAGTTGGGCTTCGAGGAGGAAAAGGCGTCGGCTTGGCTTACTAGCTATCTTGAAGGCAATGGATTTCATGTAGAACTAGGCATTGCCGGCTTGGCTACAGCCTTTCGAGCGACATATGGCCAGGGGAGCCCGAGAATTGCCTTGCTTGCCGAATATGATGCTTTACCCAAAATAGGTCATGGCTGCGGGCATAATATAATAGCTACTTCGGCAGTCGGGGCTGCTGTGGCTAGTAAATCTATAATTGACCAGTTAGGAGGCAGCGTTGTGGTCCTGGGCACTCCTGGAGAGGAAGTCTTCGGTGGCAAGATAGACATGGTGAAAGCGGGAGCCTTTAAGGAAATAGACGTGGCTATGATCATACATCCCGATGTGCGGAATATGGTAGACATACAGGCGCTTGCCTCTAGCTCCCTGGAGGTGGAATTTTTTGGTCAGCCGGCTCACGCCGCTGCCCAGCCCTACAAGGGTATAAATGCTCTTGAAGCTATGATATTAGCTTTCACTTCTATAAATTCATTGCGTCAGCACATAAGGAGTGAAGCGCGCATCCATGGCATAATCACTGATGGAGGTGAAGCCCCTAACATAGTGCCTGCGCATAGCGCTGCTGTGTTTTTGATACGTGCTCCGGATGATGAGTATCTTACTGAGTTGAAGGATAAGGTTTTAAACTGTTTTACAGGAGCATCTGTAGCCAGCGGGGCAAGATTAGAATATAGGTGGGGAGGCAGGACTTATTCTCCGATGAAAAACAATGCAACTTTAGCTCAGCTATTTAAGCAAAATCTAGAATCGCTGGGACGACATGTCGAATCTTTCGACCCTCGTTTTGGCTTTGGTAGCACAGATATGGGAAATGTGAGCCAAGTAGTGCCCAGTATACATCCTACAATAGCTATTGCTCCCCCTGAGGTATTGATACATACACCGGAGTTTGCCGGAGCAGCCGTCTCTGAGGCGGGACACGAAGGCTTAATGGATGCCGCCAAGGCCATGGCTATGACTGTGGTTGACATCCTGGCTCAGCCAGGAGTACTAGATAAGATTAAGCAGGAGTTTTACAGCCATGATTAAAGTGGGCATCCCCCGAGCTTTACTTTACTATCAATATTACCCTGGGTGGAAAGCATTTTTTGAAGCCCTGGGTGCAGAAATGGTGGTATCACCGCCGACTAACAAGGCTATCTTTGCCGCAGGAAATTCACGGGCAGTTGCTGATACTTGCTTGCCGGTAAAGACCCTATTGGGGCATGTCATTTCTCTGGTAGATAAGTGTACTTGTATATTTATCCCCGCGGTTAGTAGTTTAGGGGAGAAAACTTATAATTGCTCTAAAATTATTGGTTTGCCCAATATGGCTAGAGCTCTAATCCCAGAATGCCCCGCCATCCTTGACCCAGTGATAAACGTAGAAAAAGGGCGCTATAATTTATACCAGAATATCTATAACTTGGGCCGCCATTTTACCTCTAATCCACTTAAGATCAGAAGAGCAATTATGGAAGCTTGGAAGAGTAATTTAGCCTACCGAAATAGAATGTCCGATGAAGGGATTATGCCTATTCAGGCTATTGAGGGAGTATTTCAGGAAAGGAGTCAATCTGAACCTGGTTTAAATTCGCCTCCACTTAGAATCGCTGTTATTGGGCACCCTTATGTTCTCTATGATGAGTATATTAGCCATCGGCTCATTTCATGGTTGCAGAACAGGGGGATTAAAGTTTTCACCCCAGAAATGGCGTCTCAGAAGGCGCTTAATGCTGCGGCTAGAAGGCTAGCGGGCGATCCCCATTGGTCATTTGAGTCTGATATAATTGGCGCCGGAGAACACTATCTAGAAGAAAAAGTTGATGGTGTAATTAGCGTCTCTGTTTTTGGTTGTGGTCCTGATTCAATGATGATAGGGTTCGTACAACACCGGGCTAAAGAGCTTGGAATTCTCTTTTTACCACTTAGTTTAGATGAGCATAGCAGTGAAGGAGGCTTGCTCACTCGTTTAGAAGCCTTCCTTGACATGGTTAAAAGGAGGGAGAGGGTATGCGTGTAGGTATCCCCCATTTTGGCAATAGCTATATCGCTGTGAAAGCTGCGGCTCAGAAGCTAGATGCTGGCGATAATGAATTGGTAATCCCACCACCAATGACTCAAAGAACATTAGACCTTGGAGTCAAGTATTCGCCAGTCGAGGCTTGCTTACCTTACAAGCTTACCTTAGGCAGTTTAATTGAAGCTTGTGAGTTAGGTGCAGATACCCTAGTTCAGGCAAGAGGTACTGGCATTTGTCGATTAGGCTACTATGCCAAGGGGCAGGAACAAATGCTTCATGATTTAGGCTACAATGCTCACTTTCTCACGATTGACGTATCTCACCACAAGGTTAGAAGCATGCTGCAGCTTGTAAAGGATATGACTAATGGCGCCCCTTGGTATGAAATTTCCTTAGCTTTTCTCTTTGGCGTGGGTAAAGTATTTGCCTTGGATAAGATAGAAAGGGTAGTTCATAAGGTGCGAGCACTAGAAATTGACAAAGGAACAGCTAGCCAAATTTACAAGGAGGCTATCAGAGCCATTGATGGGGCTCCCAATCAGAGGGAGGTAAAAAAGCTAACTAAACATTATATCGATAAGTTAAACAAGGTTCCTAAGAATCCTAAGGCCAGCCCAGTCAAGGTAGCCATAGTTGGCGAGATTTATGTTGTTATAGAACCTTTTTCTAATATGGATATAGAAGTTGAATTGGGCAAGTTAGGAGTGGAGGTGCATCGGACTATGACTATTTCTCGATGGGTCAAATATAGCCTTTTCCTTAACTACTTGGGTATAAATGAATGGAGGAGAGTTCATAAATTGGCTATGCCTTATCTTGATCATGATGTTGGCGGTGACGGCTGGGAATCTGTGGGCGAGAAAGTGCTTTATGCACGGAAAGGATACGATGGTATAATCCATCTGGCACCTTTTACCTGCATGCCTGAGATAGTAGCTCAGAATATTATGCCATCAACTAAAGAGGATATCCCTGTACTCGCCGTCCTTTGCGATGAACAGATGGCTAAGCCAGGGCTGATAACCAGGCTTGAGGCTTTCGTAGACCTATTGAAATTTAGAGGGAAGAGTAAAGATGGGAAAAGAGCTTGACACGCTAGGCAAGTTTATCAAAAGTAAACAAATGGTAGGTTTCTTCATTTTCATGGCTATCGTTTCAGTCCTATTCCACCCCATTTTAAATCTAAAGCAAAGAAAAGCCTTGGAATTACAAGAGCGCATAAAGAAAACTAATATTATTAGGATTAAAAGTTTTGGCGGAACATCTCTTGAGAGAATGCAATAAAGGGGAATCGTGAAGGCTTATCTTGGTGTTGATGTTGGCTCAGTTACTACCAAATTAGCTTTGCTTGATGAAAGCTATGAGCTTCTAGCCTCTGTCTACTTAGGGACTAAAGGTAATCCAGTAAACACGATAAAACAAGGCTTGGAAGAGATAGGCAAGCAAATGCCATCTGGAGCTGAAATCTGCGGGGTAGCTACTACGGGGAGTGGCAGAGCTTTAGCTAGTGTTATTGTTGGTGCGGACTTAGTGAAAAATGAGATTACTGCTCATGCCATTGCTGCGATGTATTATGTGCCTGATGTACAGACTATCTTGGAAATTGGAGGTCAAGATAGTAAGATAATAATGATTCGGGATAAGGTAGTTGTTGATTTTGGCATGAATTCGGTATGTGCTGCTGGCACTGGTAGCTTTCTTGATCATCAAGCCGAAAGGTTAAATATAAGAATTGAGGATTTTGGAGAATATGCCTTGAGAAGTAAAAATCCAGCACGTATTGCTGGGCGTTGTACTGTATTTGCTGAGTCAGATATGATTCACAAGCAGCAGATGGGCTACCCTCTTGATGACATCATCTATGGTTTATGTCAATCCTTGGTGCGTAATTATCTCAATAACGTTGCCTTAGGCAAGGAAGTTCGGCCTAAGTTAGTATTTCAGGGCGGAGTTGCTTTTAATAAGGGAATAATTAGGGCATTTAATGAAACCTTCGATTCAGAGGTTTATATCCCTCCTTATAATGAACTTATGGGTGCTATTGGAGCTGCCATTCTAGTGCATGAAGAAATGGAATCTGGAGGAAATCACCACAGGACTAAGTTTAAAGGATTTGAGGTTAGCCAGACAGATTTCACAGTTTCTTCTTTTATATGTAAAGCTTGCCCCAACTTATGCGAGATTGCCCAAATCTCTGCGGACGGCAAGGTTCTAGCCAGATGGGGAGGACGCTGTGACCTCTGGGAGAGAGCGGCTACAGGTTAAAATTTCGAGCTATGGGCAAAGCTTATAATGTAGTCATCATTGGTGATGGACCGGCGGGACTCGCTGCCGGGCTATATTGCGCCCGCTCAAGGCTTAATACTTTGCTTATCGAAAAGGGAGTAATTGGCGGACAAATAATCAACGCTGAGTGAGTGGTGAATTACCCTGGCTTCCCCAAGGGTATCTCAGGCATTGAGTTAGGACAACTTATCCATGAGCAGGCCGTTAGCTATGGATCGGAAACCTTGCTTGCCGAGGTTACCAAAGTAGTGCCCAGCCAGAGGCACAACCTGGTCAGCACCAGTGAAGGTGATTTTGTAGCTGGATCGATAATCGTTGCCTCTGGCTCGCAATATCGCAAACTGGGTGTGCCTGGGGAAGACAAACTTGTGGGCAAGGGGGTTTCCTATTGTGCTACCTGTGACGGTCCTTTATTCAAAGGTAAAGCACTGGCTGTAATAGGTGGCGGCGACGCCGCCATCACTGAGGCTCTCTATTTAAGTAAGTTTGCTTCCTCGGTCAAGATCATTCATCGTCGCGACCAGCTTCGCGCCAGCAAGATATTTCAGGAAACAGCTATGGCCGAACCAAAGATAGAGTTTATTTGGGATACTGTGGTAACCCAAATTGAAGGAGATGGGTTAGTTAAGCAACTCGTGCTAAAAAACACCAGAAATGATAAGATATCAACATTAGAGCTGGCTGGTGTTTTTGTGGCTATCGGATCGGAGCCCAGTAGTGCTCAGTGACAGGGATTGTTGCCTCTGGATGAAAGGGGCTACGTAATCACCAATGAACTCATGGAAACTAAGGTTCCAGGAATATTTGCTGCTGGAGATATCCGCCATAATTCAGCCAGGCAGGCGATAACTGCTGCTGGAGATGGCGCTACTGCTGCTATATCGGCAGAGAGATTTTTGTCATTTTGACCCAGCACTCAGAGCGCTGAGTGCTGGTGAGGAATTTTATGAAAGTTGTTTTGCTAGAAGACCTCCCCGGAAAAGGAAAGGCGGGAGAGATAAAGGAGGTAAGCAAAGGTTACGCCAGGAATTTCCTTTTGCCTCGGGGTTTAGCTTTGCTAGCCACACCCACGGTCATGAAGCAAGTAGAGTCCAGGCTAGAGAAGGAAAGGATCGACGAAAGTATTGACCGTGACAAACTAGTTGAATTGGCTCAGCAAATTGAGGGAAAGGAAATTTGTTTTAAAGCTCGCATGGGTGCCGGAGAACGCTTGTTTGGCTCTATTACCGCTGCCGACGTAGCTGAAGAATTAAGTCAGGCCATAGGTTCTGTTATTGATAAAAAGAAGATAGACATAGGGGAATCTTTACGCAAAACAGGCAGCTATGAAGTAGCCGTTAAGTTAGCCAGCGACCTTAATCCGCAAATTACGGTGGTTATCGAGGAGGAGAAAGAAAAAGAGACAGAGAAAAAGGCAGAGAAGAAAGCAGGGAAGAAGACAGAGAAGAAAGCCGAGAAGAAAGCCGAGAAGAAAGCCGAGAAGAAGACAGAGAAGAAAGCCGAGAAGAAGACAGAGAAGAAAGCCGAGAAGAAGACAGAGAAGAAAGCCGAGAAGAAGACAGAGAAGAAAGCCGAGAAGAAAGCCGAGAAGAAGACAGAGAAGAAGACAGAGAAGAAAGCAGAGAAGAAGGCAGAGAAGAAGGCAGAGAAAAAGGCAGGGAAGAAGGTAGAGAAGAAGGTAGAGAAGAAGGTAGAGAAGAAGAAAGAGAAAGAGAAAGAGAAAGAGAAAGAGGAGGAGAAAGATTAGGCATGGCAGAGGGGAAATTACCACCCCATGATATTGAAGCTGAGGAGGCAGTAATTGGGTCTCTGCTTATTGACCCTGAGGCCATATTGAAAGTCGCCGTTTCCCTAAAGGCCGAGGATTTTTTTTCAGAAACAAATCGGGTGATTTACCAGGCGTGTCTCTCTCTTTATCAGCGCAACGAAGCTATAAACCAGATTACAGTGGCTCATGAGCTAATGCGTCAGGACAAGCTGGAGCAAATTGGCGGTGCTGCCTTCTTGAGCCATTTAATAAGTAATGTGCCCACATCCCTCCATGTTGAATATTATGCTCAAATAGTATCCAATGCAGCAATAATGCGGCGGCTGATCGCTGCCGCTGGGCAAATCGAAGCTCTTGGCTACGAAGCCAGCCCGGAGGTTGAGGCTAGCCTAAATAAAGCTGAGGATATCCTGTTTCAAGTGCGAATGAGGCGGGAACCCCGGGATTTCATACCAATTCGGGATGCTTTAGGCCAGTACTTTGAGGAGGCGGGGCCACCTACTGCACTGCGGGAAGGGGAAATACTTCATATTCTGACTGGTTTTACTGCCTTAGATGATTTTTTAGGAGGATTACAGAGGTCTGACTTAATTGTTTTGGCGGCCAGGCCTAGCCTGGGCAAAACGAGCCTGGCCTTGAATATTGCCAGAAATGCCGCCATTAACCAGAAGGCTTGCGTTGCTTTATGCAGCTTAGAGATGTCCCGAGAAGCGGTGGTACAGAGGCTTCTGGCCAGCGAATCTGGGGTGGATTCTAGAAAGGTTCGTCTTGGGCGCTTTGGTGAGAAAGATGAGATAAAAATTATGGAAGCCAGCGGCGTCTTATCCGAGGCGCCGATTTATATTGATGATTCGCCTCAACTTCGCGCTTTGGATATAAGAAGTAAGGCACGACGCCTTCACTTCGAACGCAACATCGACCTGATTATCGTAGATTATCTACAACTGATACAAGGCGATGGCAAGAATGAAACTCGGGTCCAGGAAATTAGCAAGATAACCCGTGCCTTAAAAACCCTGGCCAGGGAGCTAAATGTGCCCATACTAGCGGTGTCCCAACTCAGTCGAGCCGTAGAATGGCGAGCCTCCCATGTACCTCAGCTTGCTGACTTGCGCGAAAGTGGCAGTATTGAGCAAGATGCTGATGTCGTTCTTTTCATCTATCGAGATGACATGTATTTTTCCGCCGAAGACTGGAGCAAGGTGCATGATATTGAAAAGGAACCTTATCCCCGCGGCATCGCCGATATTAACATAGCTAAACACCGTAATGGTCCCTTAGGACAAATTAAGCTGCGCTTCCTGAGCAGGGTTGTCAAATTTGATAATTTAGAGGCTGAGCTGATTTCTGCCTCTTAAGGGTGAAAATATGCCTAACCGGCAATTAGCAAGCTCTCAAAGGAAAACAGATTTTATCTCCTTGCCTGACTCTTTCTTTACCCAGGTGGTGCCTAAAATTCAAGACCTGGCTGAACTTAAGATAGTGTTATATGTGGCTTATCTTATCTTGCGAAAGCAAGAGCGTCCCTATTTTATCACTTATAAGGAATTGCTATCCCATGAACCAATGGCTACGATGGGCGAGGAGACACTTCGCCAGGCTTTGGACTCGGCTGTAGAGCACGGTACTCTATTACACTCGACTGTAAATATAAACGGAGTACCCGAAGATGTTTACTCTCTGACCGACGATAGTCGTCAACCATTGGCTATCAACATTTTTGCCCTCTACGAGCAGAATATCGGCATAATAACGCCAATGATTGCTGAAGAACTCAAGGAAGCAGACAAGCTTTATCCACCCCAGTGGATTGAAGAAGCCTTTAAGGAAGCAGTTACGCTTAATAAACGCAGTTGGAAATATATCGCTCGCATCCTGGAAAGATGGGCTAGCGAGGGTAAGGACAGTGGAGAGTATAGGAGAGACATTAAAAAGGATGGCCCGGACAAATACATCAAGGGCCGATACGGACACCTCGTCAAAAGGTAACGTTCCCTCGGAAGAAGGCGCAGGTGAAATCTGCCCTGTTTGCAAAGGGGCGGGCTTTGTTCATCCTGCTCTGGATTCGGGGCAAGTTGATTTCAGCCGAGTGGTACCCTGTCAATGCAGTAAAGGGGAGCTGAGAAAGAAAAAAACAGAATACCTTGAGAAATACAGCAATTTGGGTTCCCTGTCGCAGCTTACCTTTGACAATTTATCTCCTAAAGGAAGGACTACCCGTCATTCTGAGCGAAGTGAAGAATCTCAGGAGCACTTTGCTCAGGTTTACCAGGCCGCCAAAGCCTTTGCTGATAATCCCGAGGGCTGGCTGGTATTTTTAGGTCCCAGCGGCTCTGGTAAGACACATCTGGCTTGTGCTATCGCCAATCACCGTCTCAGCTTAGGGGAGCCTGTATTTTACATCGGTGCTGCTGACCTTCTGGACCACCTCCGCTCTGCTTTCAGCCCCACAAGTGACACCACTTATGACGAGCTGTTTGAGCGAGTAAAGAATGTGCCTCTACTGGTGCTTGATGACCTTACTCTGGGAAGCGCTACTACCTGGGCTAAAGAGAAGCTAGAGCAACTCCTTCATCATCGCTTCAATGCCAGGCTGGCCACGGTAATCATCACCGATATACCGCTGGAAAGAATGGATGAACGCTTACGCGGCCATCTGGCCAATAATGAATTCTGCCAGGTGTGGACGATTGAACCAGCATCGCTCTTGGAATCCCAGGGTGGCTTAAAATTAGAGCTATTACGAAATATGACCTTTGATAATTTTGACCACAAGAGACTGGAACTTCCCATGGAACAGCGGCAAAACTTGCGCCAGGCTTTCAACTTAGCAGTAGAATTCGCTCGCTCACTAGAGGGTTGGCTGATATTTCAAGGCGTTAATGGCTGTGGTAAGACTCATCTGGCGGCAGCTATCGCTAATTATCAACTGGCGCAGGGAAAACCAGTCTTCTTTGTGGTTGTTCCCGACCTGCTTGACCATTTACGTTCTACATTCAGTCCGGATAGCAAAATATCCTACGACGAATTTTCTGAGAGGATCAAAGAAGTTCCATTGCTGATACTCGATGACTTCGGGGAGCAATCAGCCACGCCCTGGGCTCAGGAGAAGCTATATCAATTGATAAACTACCGTTATAATGCCAGGTTGCCCATGGTGGTCACTACGTGTCTCTCTTTAGACGAGATTGAGACACGAATCAGTTCACGAATGGTGGACCCAAGGATAAGCCTGGTATTCAACATCACCGCTCCTGATTATCGGGGCAATGTAAAGCCTACACGGCAAGCTAGGCGCTATTGATTTAAGCATTTCATTATTACCCTCTGCTCCTGGCTCGGCTGGGAATGAAATATCCCCTCCACGATTATTTAGTCCCATGAATGGAGAAAACGAAGTTTTCGGAATGGACTAGAGGGGGTGTTAAAATGGATAGAGTGAATGATGAGGCTTGTAGGGGCTCTGAAGTGCCTTTGAGGGCATTGTGGTGTAAAGCGAGAGGCGGTATGGCGGTCGCCTGCGACAAACCACCCAGAGAGAAGAAGCAAGAAAAAATATATACATAATTGCTAATCCGTAAATGGTCGTTCCGGTGCTGGAAGTTGAGTTATCAAATAGGTGTGGTGATTTAATTCCACCCACGAAAATCGCAAGATTTTCGTGGGAACCCGGTTAAATTTAAAATCAAATCTATCGGGGTTAATTTAATTGAGATGCCTCTTGCGTGTATGGTAAATTTAATATATCTTAATAAATAATAGGTGTGAAGGTGTGGGCGGTTAGCTCAGTGGTAAGAGCGCTTGCTTCACACGCAAGAGGTCACTGGTTCAAGTCCAGTACTGCCCACCATAAACTCTAGTAAAAGGAGGTCAACAAAATGGAAGAAGGCAGGGGAGGATTGCTCAGCGCCGGGGGAATCTTAAGCATCATAGTTGGGGCATTTGAGGTAATTGGTGGAGGGATGATGGTGACTTTAGTAAGCCTCGGCATACCGCTCAGGCCGTGGCTTCTTCAATGCCTCCCACGCTTTGGGGGTACCTGTAATATGGCTGTCGTCCCAATTTGGTCGATTATTGTGGGAGGACTTCTTCTTGTTCTGGGTATAATAGCCATAGTAGGTGGCGTCTCGGCCATAAGAAGGAAAAGTTTTGGCCTGTCCTTAGCCGGGGCTATCTGCGCCCTTATTCCCCTCAATCTATTGGGGTTATTGGCAGTTATTTTTGTCTCCCTGGGAAAGAGAGAATTTTAAACAGAGGACTAGATGCCGAAGTGGCGGAAAGGCAGACGCGCTACGTTCAGGGCGTAGTGCCCTTAAGGGCGTGAGGGTTCAAATCCCTCCTTCGGCACCATGCGCCTGTAGCTCAGCTGGATAGAGCGCAGCCCTGCGGAGGCTGAGGTCGCGGGTTCAAATCCCGCCAGGCGTGCCATGGGCGGTTAGCTCAGTGGTGAGAGCGCCTGTCTTACACACAGGAGGTCAGAGGTTCAAGTCCTCTACCGCCCACCATTGGTAATGATATTACCTTCCAACTGATAGTCCAGAAAAAATTTTTTCATAAAACCTCCTGAAACCCCTTGACAAAACAGGGATTTGGTGTATAATAATATCTAGATATATCTAGATATTATTATACACCACATTAATAAATGGGGCGAAAAGGAGGTTTAAATGTTTAGAGACCGGATGTTTCACGAAGAGAGATTTTTTCGAGGTTCACGGCGATGGGCCTCCTTTCAGAAAGGTGACCTCAAATACGTAATATTAGACCTGTTGAGGGATAAGCCAAGACACGGTTACGACATCATCCGGGAGCTTGAGGAACTGTCTTACGGTTTTTATAAGCCGAGCCCCGGAGTTATCTATCCTACTCTCCAGATGCTGGAAGAAATGGGATACGCCAGTTCCACTGAGCAGGAAGGCAAAAGGGTTTATTCGATTACGGAAGAAGGCCTCAAGTTTCTGGAGAATCAGAGCAATATCGCCAACGGTGTAAGGAGGCAAATGAAACACAAGTGGAGTTTTAAAAATATTGGCAGGATGGTCACGGTAATGAAGGAGTTTCATGCTCTTGAAAATTTACTTGGCGACAGCTTTCGCAGGCTGGATGCTGATAAAGCAGAGCAAATTCGCCGGATTCTTTCCCAGGCGTATCAAGCAATTGAGTCGGTGCTAGAAGAATAAAACAAAGGAGGGCTAAAATGGGTTACTTCAGAATATTGGCAGCGATACCGGGTTTCTTCTTGAGTTCACTCTTCCTCATGCTTCTCTGGGATGCCATTGCTGCGAGGCTGGGCATCAGTGTGGATATTAACTACGTCACAGCCATGCTGATAAACATTACACTGTGGATAGCAATAGCTCCCCTGGCCGCAGCTTCAGCTAAAAAGAAATTTTTCGGTTAGAAATGAGACATCATATAGAACGGCTGCCCTATGACGAAATAATAATTGACTATGATGATGATAGTCAAAGTTACTATTGCATCTGGCGACCTTTGACCAGTGTCGGCCTGGGAAAGACAGAGGCGGAAGCCTTGGATGACCTGCGAGCGGCAGCACATTTTGGTATTGAAACAATGGTCGACTTGAAACTGAGAGAAATTGAAAAGAACTCCTACCAAAGGAGGAGAATGTGATGGGCATATTTTGTTTCAGTCAATTAGTGCTCATAGAGGTTCGACGTGACTGCGCAGGACTTTGAACACGCGGCGAGGGACGGGCATATCACTATCTTGATATCGGCAACCCATTCCTCGCAACTCTTCAATCATTTTTCAGGTTCAGTGTTTACATTTCTGGCTCGACCGGGAGTATAATCTTGGCAAAGAACCTTCGAAGCTCTGACACATCTATCCAGCAGGCGATAGATGGTGCAAACAAGTCAGACTATTAATTAGCACTAATATATTAGGAGTTCAATACGATGAGTGGGTTGAAGCTGCAAGAAGTAGATAAAGTGGAAGTTACGGTCTTAATAGACAATTACACAGACGTGCTCTTACGTCAGGGCACGGACATGGTCAAACGGCCAATGATAACTCCTCCGAATCTGCTATTAGCAGAACATGGATTGTCATGTCTCCTCAAAGTTTATAAGGGAGCCGAAGATCATGTAGTGCTAATGGACGTAGGTGTATCATCAACATGTTTTTTTCATAATGCACGCGTTCTAGATGTGGACTTGAGTCAAGTTGAAGCGGTGGTTCTCAGCCACGGTCATTTCGACCATTTTGGAGCTCTAGTAGAGTTTCTAAACAAGGCTACAAAGGGGATACCGGTTGTCCTTCATCCAGATGCTTTTCTTCAGCGGGGTCTAAATATCCCCACTACCGGACCACGGGTGGAAATCCCCCGCTTAGATGAAGCAGCCTTAGAAGAAACGGGGGCCGTGCTTCATAAAGTCAAGGAAGCTTCTACGTTGGCCTCGGATCTTATCCTGATTTCAGGGGAAGTGCGGCGAGTAACGGATTTTGAGAAAGGTTTCCCCTGGGCCGAAGCGAAAATCAATGATACATGGGTTGTGGACCCTTTTCATGATGACCAAGGGGTGGCGGTCAAAGTGAAAGGCAAGGGACTAGTGGTTATCAGTGGATGTTCCCATGCTGGCATCATCAATACGGTCAAACACGTTCAGGCGGTTGCACAAACGAGCAAGGTTCACGCAGTTCTGGGTGGATTTCACCTCACGGGGCCGATTTTTGAGCCAATCATCGGTCCGACAATTGAAGAGATGAAGAAGATAGGCCCAGATTTTGTCATGCCTATGCACTGCACCGGCTGGCAAGCCATCAATCAATTTGCCAGGGAGATGCCTCAGCAATTCGTCCTCACAACCGTGGGGACAACCTACGTTTTCCAATAATCCTAATAGCAATCCAATCATAGTTGTGTCGGTCACTAATACACCGGTTCCCATAACCCGCTACTTGGGCGCTTTCTGGTAACCAACGAGCAACTGCTGTAGCGCGGGAATCAGTCGCCTTTTCTCAAAAAAGAGTGCGGGAACTGTCCCCGAAATCCACCATGGGTGATGATATTACCATGTTTGGCATTTGAATTACTTTGTCCTGCAAGGTGTTATTCCTCTGGCTGGCGACTAGGTACCTATTGACAATAAACTCACCGAGGACTACACTCAGTCTCCAACGTATATGTTAACCTCAGAAATGTTGTAAGAAAAGAGCTAAATCATGTTAGCTATACCAGTTTTTGAAATTGGTGTCTGGAATGTCTGGATTTTCATGCTTATTAATTTCCTACCCATGCCCATAATTATGAGAGTTCATAAAGGTATGCTGGAAGACTCAATGAAATCATATGGCGAGGCTCATAAGACAATAAACCGTATTGCATGGGTACTCTGGGTTCTTGCTTTTGTATACTCTGTCTTCCTGCCGCTGCGCCTGGGCACGATATGGTCTTACGTAGGTCTCCCCATTGCCCTGGTTGGCGTCGTCACCTTCGTCATGGTTATAGTGTCCTTTGTTACTACCCCGGTTGGTGATAAACCAATAACCACGGGACTATACCGCTACTCCAGACATCCCATGTACATCACCCAGTTAGTAATGTTCATTGGAGTAGGTATAGCCGCGGCTTCATGGCTTTTCCTGCTGCTAACCATTGTATACACAGGTCTTGGCTTCATGTATGCAGGCTCTGAAGAACGCATCTGCCTTGAGAAATACGGTGATACTTACCGGGAATACATGGAGAGAACGCCAAGATGGATAGGATTGCCGAAATCCTGAATACAAAATAAAGGGGGTAATAACCATGAAGGAAATGTGGACAGAATCCGGATTCACCAAGCGCAATCGCGGGCGCATGGGAATTATGGGCAGTGTTGCGACCTGGCTCGGCGTGGCATTCGCTATAGTCGGAATTGTTAGCGAGGCAAGTCTCACTCTTCTCGGGCTTTATCCGACATCCTGGTATCTACTGGCAATCGCCAGCTTTATATTCAGCCTGGGTTGCTGGCTTGGCTGGGCAGTTGGCATTTATTTACACGACAAGGAAACGGAAAAGGAAACGGAAAGTCAAGAGTAAGGCTATCCTGATTTCACAGCCGTAGATTGTCTTATGTAGTCTTGCTCAGGACTAGTATGGGTGTATGCCCCTGGGCAGTGGTGCTGCCTACGCCTAGCCACCGAAAGTTGGTCTCGTAGAGAAAATCCAGTCAAGCCGAAATTTCTTGCCACTCACTTTTCCTGAGACAAACGAATATTAGTGGGAGAATTGCCCAAGGTAGCAAGAGAGGAAGAACTACCCAAGAAGGAATATTTAAGAACTCAATTGAAGCGCGAGCGGTAGGGAGCAAATCAAAAAACATAAAAACCAAGAGGCAAATGCTCGAAGCGAAGCACATTTCCCAATATTTCCTCTTAAGGCAAAAGACCCCAACAGTAATAAAAAATACGGCTGCAATAATGGAGATCAGGAACATAGCAGGGGTAGAGCCACGAAAACTCCACTCATCCACAAAAAGAGAACTAACATAAAGGACTATCGTTTTCACACCATACATTATCATCAAAATACCAGCTGCTATTCTCATTCTAGCCTCCCTTTAGATGATTAAAGTCAGTCTTAGAGTAAATATTCCAAACTAGCTTCCTGTGCCTTCCTGTGACCCCAACACCCCATTCACCTATCTTACTGCACTTTCAGGCTTCTAGTAGCTCTTCCTCAATACTTCTTGGTCTTGCGAGGTATCGCCAAGACCTGACTTAAAGAGACGGGAGTGGAGTTAAGCTGGCTTTTGAAGCTTTCCCGGACCGAATGCAGAGTAGTCCAGGTCATAGAACTGCTTGCAGGTTTCAAAGTAACCCAGGTGTGAGCCGCCCAGGACTATTTTCAGCACTACGGCATCACGGTAATACTTCTCGTAACCGTTTTCCCGGACAAGGCCAAAGGAACCCATCAGTTCTAAGCCCCTTGATACGAGGTCGGGCACGGTGCGGGTAATATAGGCGTGCACTGCATGCCCTTTAGCCATCATGCTTTCCGAGTTCCACGGACCATAAATATCCGTATTGTCATACTGGTGAGCTAGCTCCAGAATGGCGGCTCTGCCCACGGATATAAAAGCTGCCATCTCACCCAGTATCATGGCCGCATGGAGGTGCTGGTTGACCGGTTTGCCCCCGGCCACTCTCTGCCCGGTATACTCAACCAGGAGGTCAAAGGCCCCCTGCAGAGTACCAATGGCGTTGGCGGCATTAAGGGGCATGGGGCCAGACACGGTATTAGTGAAAATGGCCCAGGCCTCAGGCCCCTGTATTCCCCACTCCTTGGGCACCCGGACGTTGTCAAAATAGGTGGGAGTATTTCTGTCAGCGTTAGCCCCGCACTTGACTTCGAATTTACCATGGGAGATCCCCTCCCAGGGCTCGGGGACATAGACCAGGGTAAAGGCGTCTATTCCCTTACTGGGGTCCATATTGCAGACCACGCAGTTGAGGTCGGCGATGCCGGCATTGGATGCCCATAACTTGTTACCGTTTACCACCCACTCGTTGCCCTTAAGCTCCGCCCTCACTTTTACCGTCCTGCCCTCATTAAGCGGGTTCTCAATATCACAGGCGGATTCCTCTTCACTGAAGCTCATGCAGGCGACGACCAGCTCATTGCCGGTGAACTTGGGGGCAAATTCGCTAAATACTGCCTTGCCCCATGCCTTCCTCGTTGGTGAGGGTGATAAGTATGCCTGCATAGCCGGTGCCAGCCCCCAGTCGGTGCAGGCGCTGTGGAGGCTTATGCCGTAGTCGACGCGTGAAAGCTGCTCCTGTATTAGGGCATCCCCGACTGAAGAAAGAAACTGGTTGCCGCCGAAGTCTTTAGGTATCTTGTTTTTCTGGTAGCCTAGGCCTACCTGTAATTTCTTCAGGATTGGGGTGATTATTTCTTCGTGGGTTACATCATCATCAATCTTATCACGAACCGGCATGATCTCCTTGTCGACAAAATCAGCAAGCGTCTTTTGCATCATTCGTAGCTCTTCATTAACGAAACACTCGGGGTACTGTAATTTGTACCACTGACTGGTCTGATTTAACACTTACCCCTCCTTTGAACGCACACTTCTTGTCAAGTATAGTATACATCCTAATCCTAATTATATCACTCACTCGGTTAGTGAAGCGTGGGGATAGCTTGAGGTTTTATGAGGCTATTCTGATTTCACGGTCGCAGATTATCTTATGTAATCTTGCTCAGGACTGACATGGGTGTATGCCCCTGGGCAGTGATGCTGCCTGCGCCTTCGACTACAAGAAAGGCGATAACACTGGAATCATGGTCACCCTTCTTTTTCTACAAGCTGCTGCTTAAACACTGCCAACCATTGCATCTGAGTTGCTTTCTCAGTTCCTGATACTCTCTTCAAACAAACCAGTTCCCAGCCCTCTTCTCCAAGAGAATTTAAATACCCTGGTTTTACTAATTCTCTAAAGTTGTATTTTTCTATATGATAATGCCACTTGCTCATTTAATCGTACCTCCTGCTTATACAACTTAAGCATACTGTATCGCCCAAGCATAGTCAATGGCTTGGAAAGCTCTGTCTTGCTGTGATTGACACCCACTATTGAGAAGGACTGAATCCTTGATATCATAGATTTTCAGTTACCTAACCTATGGCACTTGTCCATGCTGATGTGGGTATTACCTCATATACTGTTACTCTCGGCTCTGATACCCAGAGTGCCTCTGCTTCGTTTAGTAGCTGTTGTCTAAGCTTTGAACTCTCCCATATATCCCAATCCTCAAGTCTCGCCCAATTGTATAACAGAGCGGCAATAGGACTGCCTTTCACGCTTCTGATATGCTCAGCACTAACGAAACCTGGAAATGTCATGGCATATGACCTGAGCTTTAGAAATAGAGGTTGCATATCTGCACCCTTTTTCAGTTCATAACCTTCTATAACCTTTATCATTTTCCCCCCTTCTATTTGATGATAAATAACCGACTTCTATTTCCCAATCACTCTAGGCAGTATGTTAAGGAATGAGATTCTATCCTCCTAATTGCTTCAGTTAAGCAAAGTCTGTACTGGATTATACCACCATAACCACCTTGGGGGATATAAGGTCTTGATAGAGATTTGGAGAAAGGAGTATAATAGCCCGCACAGCATGCTGGGTTACCTACCATCACCTCCCCATAGGGGAGGGATTGTTATAGGCAACGATAACGCTGGAGGTGTTTAAGATGAGCAACGCGAAAGAGGCTAAAGTAAATATTCGGCGCATGGAACGTAGCGACATTCACGAGGTTCTGGCCCTTGACAGGATAATTAGAGGCTCGAGCCGCGATGTTATCAGTTATGAAGACATAGCTTCTGTTAACCCTGGGACACCGCCTGACTTGAGTTTAGTAGCGGAGGTTGATGGTAAAATAATTGGCTTTTCAATCAACCGGTCGATGTATCTAATGGTACCGCTTACTGAAGTGTGCATTATTCACGCTATATTTATTCACCCTGACTATCAGGGGCGCGGCATTGGCCGCAAATTAATTCAGGCGGTCCTGTATCATTGCCAGATCGAAGATATTGGCACGGTTCGCGCCCTCATTCCAGAAGGTAACAAAGAACTGCAGGCCATGTTCGAGCGGCAGGGTTTCCAGCATAGCCATATTGTTAATTTTGATAAGACCTTTGAGGTTTAGGTAAAAGGTCCTCCAACATCGGAAGAACGCCTCAGTAGTTATTGACGAGAGCGCGTTCTGTTTCTTACTTGTCCTTTGCTGCTTGCAATACACCCGCTGATTTTGGGACTGGCTTGGTTTGACAGGAATAGCCTGAATGTGCTATGTTGTTGCGTTTGGCTAACAAGCATCACTGAAAGAACCATTCAAAAGCTACTTAACCCACCGGAGGCTAAGAAATGAGGTATGCAGAGACAGGGTATAATTTAGAGGTTGACCTATCCCGGGGAAACATTCAAAGGGTAGAAACTGACCCAAAGCTAACAGAACTTCATCTTGGGGGTCTAGGTACTAACGCCAGGATATTATGGGATAGGGTTCCCCCTGAAGTTGAGCCCTTTTCTCCTGATAATCTACTGATATTTGGCACCGGTCTTTTAGATGGCACATTTGCTCCCGGGGCTAACCGTACTATTATCTCTTCCCTTTCCCCTCAAACTCAGTTAATGGCATTTTCAATGATGGGGGGATTCTGGGCACCAGAACTTAAATTCGCCGGTTATGACAAAGTAGTCATTCGTGGCAAGTCCCCCAATTTAGTTTATTTGTGGATAAACGGTGACAAAGTAGAGATACGCGATGCTTCTCATTTGCAAGGCAAAGGCGCCTTTGAAGCTCAAGAACTTATTAAAGAGGAGTTAATGGACGAAAAAATCCAGGTACTTAGTACTGGTCTAGCTGGTGAAAACAGGGTCTATTTTGCTTCTATCGAGCATGGCATGTCCAGTGCCAGCCGAGGCGGAATGGGTGCCGTTATGGGAGACAAGAAGCTAAAGGCAGTAGCCGTTCGCGGCAGAAAGGATATCAATATTGCCCAACCGGATGAATTTAGGAAGCTTTGCGACGAAGTGTGGGACTACATAAAAGTCCGGCTGCAGAACCCAATTAGGGGCCAAATACCTATTTTGGAAGGCATCGGGGCACCCCAAGAGATGACAATATATGATGAGAGATGGCATACCACTAATTTCGCCTGGGGTAATGCCCGCCAGCGGAGAAAGGATTTCTGGACCGAGGAAACCGAAAAAAAGTGGCGGGAGATTCAGGAAAAGGCGGTGGAGCGGCTAATAAGCTGTTATAACTGTCCACTGCAATGCGAGGCATTGATTTACTATCCGGGAATCGGAAGATATATGATGAAGTGCTACACAAAACTCACTTATGCAATGGGAGCTTTTTCAGACCTGGATTTTGGCTTCAGAATCGCTAAACGTGCTCAAGAGTATGGGGTGGACGGGTACACAGCCCCACAAGTCATGGCCTTTACTGTTGAACTTTATGAAGCTGGTATTTTGACTGACAAGGAGTTACCGAAATTCCCAGAAAATAACGAGGAAAGATTCTTCTATCTGCTGGACAAAATTGTTCGGCGGGAGGGGATAGGAGATACTTTAGCCGATGGTGTTTATTGGGCGGCTCGTAAAATTGGCAAGGGGGCGGAGGCGTACGATCATAATACCATTAAGAAACACGAGCAGATCCCTATCAAGCTGGGAATGCTGAATCCAATGTATTATATTATGTGGTCTACGGGTGAGAAGATAAATATCACCCAAATGGAGGGGCAGATTCCGCAAGGACCTTTCCCCAGTGAAGAGTTTAAAGAAGAGTTTATAAAGGATTGGGTTCAAATTCCCACTGGAAAAGAGGAAAGGTTTAAGCAATTCATTAGAGACTGGGGAGAAGGGGACAACGTACTTCCATATTATCCTACTATTGACTTAATCTGTGAGCTGGTTGATTGGCAAGAGACGATGCACTATATTGATGACGCCACTGGAATCTGTGCTGGCTTGTCGGCGTTCCCACTGAAACCTCCCTATCATATACACAATCTACCGCCCATAATCTCATCTGCCACCGGGCTGGATATAGATGAAGATAAGCTATGGAAAATAGGCTGGAGAAACCGAAATTTAATTAGAGCCATTAATGTCAGAAGAGGCATGAGGAAGAAGGATGAGCGTCCTCCCGACGACCATTGGAGGAAGCGATTCCCCGAGTATGAAGCTAAAGTCTTAGATGAATATTACAAATTCAGAGGATGGAATAGTGAAGGTATTCCTACCAAAGAGATTTTAGATGAACTCGGTTTGGATTACGTTAGCCAGGACTTTGAACAAAGAGGGGTCTATAAAGAGAAAAAAGTCAAGGTAGCTAAACAGGATTCCACCAAAAGCGAAAAAACGAAGGTGACTAAGAAGGGTTCTAAAAAGGGAAAGAATCATAGTAGTAAACAGTGAAAAAAGTCAAGGTAATAAAGGTTGACGTTGATAAATGCAATGGTTGTCGGGCATGTGAGGTAATATGTTCTGCTGTTCATACTTCACCAATATATAGTAGCACTAATCCGGAGAGGTCTCGAATTCGGGTGATGTTTGACCCAGCAAATAACATTTATATGGCGGTACTTGCCGGTGAATATACCCCAGCCGAATGCGCTGGCAGATACAGCTATACGCTTAAAGAAAAGAAATATGCTGAGTGTGCCTACTGTAGGGCTTCCTGCCCATCCAGGGACCTTTTCAGAGACCCTGATTCCGGTCTGCCTCTGAAGTGTGATATGTGTGAAGAAGCAGAACTATCAGAGCCGGCATGTGTTACGGTATGCATAAATGATGCCCTGACTTACGAAGAAAGGGAAGAGGAAGGGGAGCCAGCAGAAATATGGGGGGAGCTGAAGGTAGCGTTAGACTCATTGATAATAAAATATGGAGTGACAGCGGTAGAGGAAACTATCGCCAGATTAGCCTCAGATCAGATTGTGAAGGCCGAGATTGCAAAAAATTGAGAAAAATTAAGACAATAAACATCGATGCTGATAAATGCAGTGGTTGTCGGGCATGCGAAGCAATCTGCTCAGCCTTTCACGCTTCACCGATGTACAGTAGCACTAATCCGGAGAAGTCTCGGATTCGGGTGAATTTTGACCCAGTAAATAACATTTATGTCCCCGTATTGGCTGGTGAGTATACCAAATCCGAATGTAACGGTAGACTTGTTTATACCATTGGTGGAACGGAATATGACGAGTGTGACTTTTGTAGAGCTTCTTGCCCATCCAGGAATTTATTCGTAGACCCTGATTCCGGTCTCCCTTTGAAATGCGATATGTGTGAAGAAGAGACATTAGCAGAGCCAATGTGTGTTAAGTGGTGCATAAATGATGCCCTGACTTACGAAGAAAGGGAAGATGTGGAGGGACAAGTAGAAATACCGGGCGATCTGGAGATAGGAGTAGAGACGTTAATAGAAAAGTATGGAGAGAAGTTAGTAAGGGAAACCCTTGCTAAATTAGTGACGTGAGTTTAACCAAAATATAAGAATCAAAGAAATAAGATGATGGAGACTGTAACACCCTTCAAAGAGGGAATAGACGCTATAAAGGAAGCGGGCGGGGAAGCTGCCAAATTCTGTTATCAATGCGGATTATGTAACACCGTTTGCCCGTGGAACCAAGTTAGAAACTTCGATGTCCGCAAGATGATACGGCAAGCCCAATTTGGCCTATCTGAGATAGAAAGTGAAGATATATGGCGTTGTGTCACCTGCGGGAACTGTGTTCAATGGTGCCCTAGAGTGCTAGACATAATAAGTGTTACCACGTCATTGCGTACGTTTGCCACTAAATGGGGAACTATACCCGATAGCATTCACCGGGCTAGAGCAAGCCTGGCTAGTGAAGGTAACCCCTGGGGAGAAGAGCGAAAAGAGAGAGCAAATTGGGCAAAGGATATGTCTATAAAGACGTTCACTGAAGATACAAAATTCCTATATTTCCCTTGCTGTGGCCCTAGCTACGACCCAAGACTAATAAATGTGGCTAAAGCCACGGCCAATATCCTCCAAAAAGCAGGGGTGGACTTTGGAATTTTGGGTCCCAGAGAGAACTGTTGCGGGGAAAGCATACGCAAGGCAGGTGATGAAGAATTATTTAGACGCTTGGCGAAGGAAAACATCAAAGCTTTTATCGAAAACGGGGTGAAGAAAATCCTTGTTTCTTCGCCCCATTGCTATGACACCTTCAAAAATGAGTATCCTGAAGAATTTATGGTCAAATTTGACATAATTCACATGTCCCAGTTTTTGATTGAGCTTATTGATTCAGGAAGGATAAAGTTCACTAAGGCATATGAGAGGAAAGTTACTTATCATGACCCTTGTTATCTGGGCCGACATAATAACATATATGAGGAACCACGAGAGATCCTGAAGAGGATACCTGGGTTAGAGCTGGTTGAGATGGCCGAGAATCGCGAAAATAGCCTTTGTTGTGGAGGGGGTGGAGGAGGAATTTGGATGGATATCCCAAAGGAGGAAAGATTATCCAATATTAGATTGGCGCAAGCCATAGATACGCGAGCCTCAGTGCTGGCTGTCTTCTGCCCCTATTGTATGCTCAATTTTGAGGATAGCCGATTAAGCTTGGAGAATAGCGATATCATTGAGATTAAGGATGTTACGGAAATCATTCAGGAAGTGATTTAGTGAGCCCGAGAAGTGTTAAGGGATAGAGGGAAGTCAAATGGCAGAGAGTAAAAAGGGAGATGTCATGGTTGTCGGGGGAGGGATAAGCGGTATGCAAGCCTCTCTTGACCTGGCGGATATGGGGTTCAGGGTTTTACTAGTTGAAAAAGGTGCATCCCTGGGTGGCAGAATGGCTCAGTTGGATAAGACCTTCCCCACTAATGATTGTTCTATATGCATCGAATCCCCTAAATTTCTCGAGCTTGATCGCCATCCCAACATAGAAATTATCAGCTTTGCTGAAACTGAAAAGGTAGAAGGGGAAGCGGGAGATTTCAAGGTAACCATTGTTAAAAACCCCAGATATGTTAATGAAGATAAATGCGTAGCTTGTACTACCTGTAACGTAGTCTGTCCAATTCAGGTGCCCAATCCCTTTAATGAAGGTTTATCTAATACGAGGGCTGCACATATATATTTTGATCAGGCTGTTCCACTTATCTCTTATATAGATCCTGAATCTTGCCTTTATCTTAAAGAAGGAAAATGTAGCATTTGTCTAGATAATTGTGAAGGAAATGCCATAGATTTTTCCCAAGAGCTGGAGAGAATGGAATTAGAGGTTGGAGCCATAATCCTAGCTCCAGGTTATGAACCATTTGATCCAAAGCCAAGGGACGAATATGGCTATGGAAAGATAAAGAATGTAGTAACTGCACTTGAGTATGAAAGGATAATATGTGCCACTGGACCTTATCAGGGTGAGATAAGGCGTCCTTCTGACAACGAGCATCCCAAGAAGATAGCTTGGATACAATGTGTTGGCTCTCGGCAAGTTAGGCCTGGTGGTCACAGCTATTGTTCAGCTGTGTGTTGCACCTATACTCAAAAGCAGGTCATCTTGGCGAAAGACCATGATACTGAGATTGAGGCGACTATATTCCATAACGATATTCGTTCTTGGGGCAAGGATTTCGAGCGTTTTTATCAAAGAACAGTGGATCTTCCTGGGATTAGGTTTATCAGAAGCTATGTATCATTAGGGAGAGAGATCCCAGAGACTGGAAATGTAACATTGAAATATTCTCTTGGGGGTGAGGTGAAGGAAGAAGAATTTGAAATGGTAGTATTATCCATTGGGTTAACACCTCCTAGAGATGCGGAAAAGCTAGCCAATATATTTGGCATTGAACTTAATCAACACGGTTTTTGTAAAATCAATCCCGTTAATGTTAACGAAACCGGTCATCCAGGAATTTTCGTAAGCGGAGCCTTCGAGGGTCCCATGGATATTCCTGAGGCGGTTTATGCAGCCAGTGCAGCAGCTGCTCAGTGTGGAGAACTTCTGGTAAAGCGGAGAGGAAAGTTATCTAGTGAAAGAATATATCCACCTGAAAGGGATGTTTCGGGAGAGGAACCAAGGATAGGGGTATTTGTATGTCATTGTGGGACTAACATTGCAAGTGTGGTAAATGATACTGCGGTGGTTGAATATGCCACCACCTTAGACAATGTTGTTTACGCTGAGGAAAATGCCTTTTCATGTTCCACTGAGACCGCCCGGTCAATAGCAGAGAAGATTAAGGAGAAAGAACTCAATCGTGTCGTTGTCGCTGCCTGTACTCCCAGGAGTTATGATCCAGTATTCATGGATACAGTCCGTGAAGGGGGAATTAACCCTTACCTCGTCACTATGGCCAATATAAGGGAGCAATGCTCTTGGGTTCACTCTCGTGAAAGGGAGAAGGCTACCCAAAAGGCAAAGGATTTAGTTCGGATGGCAGTAGCTCGAGCTCGCCACCTGGAGCCTTTGCAAACATATACAATTCCGATGGACCCAAAGGCGCTAGTGATTGGGGGAGGGATAGCAGGTATGGTTAGTGCCCTAAGCTTAGCCAACCAAGGATTTGAGGTTTACTTGTTGGAAAGGGAGAAAGAGCTGGGAGGAATGTCTCGAAGAATTCATTTTACCCTAGAAGGGATGGATGTTCAGGGATATTTGCACGAGCTTATCAGCAAGGTTTATCAGCAGCCATTAGTACATATATTTCATGAGGCTACCATCTTGGAGACTTCCGGTTATGTGGGTAATTTCATAACCAAGATAAAGTCTGAAGAAGGGGTCAGGGAAATACATCATGGGGCGGTTATTGTCGCTACTGGTGCTGAAGAATATAAGCCCACCGAATACCTTTATGGGAAAGATGACAGGGTAATGACTCTTCTGGAGTTAGAAGACAAAATCGTCAACAAAGATGCAAATGTCATTAACGCCCAGAGCCTGGTGATGATCCAGTGTGTAGGTTGCCGAAACAAAGATAGAAATTACTGCAGCCGGGTATGTTGTAACCAGGCCGTGAAGAATGCCTTGAAGCTTAAAGAGATAAACCCCCAGATGGATATCTACATTATCTATCGGGACATGAGAACTTACGGGTTTGCCGAGGACTATTACAGGGAAGCGGCGAACCACGAGGTGAAATTCATCCGCTATGAGCAGGATGACCCACCCCAGGTGGAAACTGTCGAAGAGGGCGGCAAGAGCATTTTAAGGGTTACTGTGACCGACCCTATTCTGGGTAAGAAGATTGCTCTAGATGCTGATGCCCTGGCTTTAGCTGCCGCCGTGGTTCCTGATTCGGAAGGGAATCAGAAACTGATTCAATTATATAGGCTGTCTTTGAACCCAGATGGTTTCTTCCTTGAAGCCCATGTAAAATTAAGGCCTGTTGACTTCGCTACTGATGGTATCTTCCTCTGTGGGATGGCTCACTATCCCAAGCATATAGCGGAAACGATTACTCAGGCTTATGGAGCTGCTGGCCGAGCTGCAACTCTCCTTTCCAAGGATTCAGTCATCGCCTCTGGTGCTATTTCTAAAGTAAATGAGAATGAATGTATAGCGTGCGGGGCTTGTATTTCGGTTTGCAATTATGGTGCTATAGAGTTTCATGATACACCACAGGGAAGAAAGGCTAGCGTTAATCCTGTTCTCTGTAAGGGCTGTGGCCTCTGCAACGCAGTGTGTCCGACAGCGGCTATTTCTCTAAAGCACTTTGACAATGAAGAGATTTTCTCTCAAATTGATGAGGCATTTGTCCATCGTGTAGAAGCCTTGGCAGGGGTGACATAAGAATGGCGTATGAGTTTGAGCCAAAAATTTTAGGATTTTTGTGTAACTGGTGTTGCTATGCAGGGGCGGACCTTGCTGGAGTTTCTCGTTATCAATACCCCACTAATATAAGACTGATAAGGGTGATGTGCTCAGGCAGAGTCGACATGGCATTCATACTTCGAGCTTTCTCAAATGGAATAGATGGGGTATTTGTTGGCGGTTGTTGGCTTGGCGAATGCCACTATGCTGTAGAAGGGAATTATCATGCATTAAGCAGGATGCATTTATGTAAAAAGCTATTAGAACAGACTGGGGTGAGCCCCGAAAGGTTAAGGCTTGAATGGGTATCTGCCTCTGAAGGAATCCGTTTCAGCGAAATTATTACTGACTTCACCAAGAAGATAAAGGAATTAGGACCTCTTGGAATAGGTGAAGGAATAGATGAAAATGGATTAAAGTTAAAACTTGAAGCAGCTAGAAGCTTGGTTCCCTACATTAAGCTGGTGGAAAGGGAGCGGCTGAGAGTACATTTTAATACAGAAGATGAATATGACAAGTTTTTCAACAGTGAAGAGGTAGAAAGATTATTCCGTGAATTAATTGAAGACAAATTGACAATAAGCCAAATTTTGTTACTGTTGCGAGAAAGACCCCTGTCAACCGGGGAAATCTCCGAGATTCTGGGCTTAAGCCCGTCTGAAGTGTCGAGATACCTTAATAGTTCGGCAAAGGAAGGATTGGTCAGGTTCGACGAGATCCAGAAGTGCTTTGTTCCCGCCTGAGTTGAGAAAGCAGGAAGAAGATTAGTTGAGAGAAGAAAAAGAAGTTAAGACAGCGACCACTTCTAACGGTAAAATCGATCAGATTATAGATAAACATCAGGGCGATGCCAGTGCGCTAATACAAGTATTACTGGAGATTCAGAGCGAAAATCATTGGCTTCCTAAGGAAGTATTAGAGAAGGTCGGTAAGAAATTAGAGGTGCCTTTAAACCAGATACAGCATGTAGCTACCTTTTACAAAGCCTTTAGTTTAGTTCCTAAAGGGCGACATGAGATCCAAGTATGTATGGGCACTGCCTGCCACATTCGTGGTGCACCACGCGTCCTCGATATGGTTCAAGAACTAACTGGAATCAGACCTGGCGAAACGGACCTGGATTTGAAGTTTAGCCTGGAGACTGTTAACTGCCTCGGTTGTTGTGCCATGGGTCCAGTGATGGTAGTTGATGGAAAGTACCACGGAAAGACAGTGCCAGCCAAGGTAGCAGACGTGTTGAAAAGCTATGATTAAGGGGAAGTTATGCCAAGGATAAATTCGCCTGCTGAATTGGAAGAACTCAGGAAAGGCATCCTGTCGAAAAGAGACCCCGATAAACCTTGTATTACACTCTGTTCCGGAACTGCTTGCCATGCTTCTGGTAGCGAAGAAGTTGCAGCGAGCATTGAAGGGGAGATTAAAAAACAAGGACTGAGTGCCAAGGTAGACTTCAGGAAGACCGGTTGCCATGGCTTTTGTGAGAAAGGTCCTATTGTAGTTATTCACCCTGAGAAAATATGTTACTTACAAATAAAGCCTGAGGATATCCCTGAAATTGTCTCCCAGACTATAAAGGGGAAAAAAGTCGTAGAGCGTTTGCTGTATACCGACCTCACCACCAATGAAAAAGTAGTCCATGAATCGGAGATTCCCTTCTACAAGAACCAGGAGCGGCTTGTTTTCGGTTCCAACGGAGAGATTGATCCTACGAGCATTGATGACTATCTGGCGCTCGGTGGCTATTCTGCTCTAGCCAAAGCCCTTTCCCAGATGACCCCCGAGCAGGTATTGGAAGAAGTTAAAAAATCTAATCTGAGGGGAAGGGGGGGTGGCGGCTTTCCGGCAGGCAGGAAATGGGAGGAGTGTCGCAATGCCCCTGTTGAGATAAAGTATGTGATAGTCAATGCTGACGAGGGAGACCCTGGAGCTTATATGGATAGGAGCCTTCTCGAGGGGAATCCTCATTCAGTTCTTGAGGGATTGACCATCGGCGCCTATGCCATCGGCTCCCACGAGGGTTATATTTACGTTCGACAGGAATATCCCCTGGCAGTAGAGAATGTGGGCATTGCTATCCAGCAGGCCAAGGAACATGGTTTCCTCGGGCAAAATATCCTTGGCTCAGGTTTTGATTTCACTGTTAAAGTGCACCGAGGAGCTGGTGCTTTCGTCTCCGGTGAATCGAGTGCTCTGATGACGGCAATAGAAGGCAGGGTAGGAGAGCCCAGACCGAAGTATATCCACACCGCCATTAAGGGCGTTCGGGATAGACCCAGTTGCCTGAATAACGTTGAGACCTGGGCTACTGTGCCCCTTATTATCAACAAAGGTGCTGACTGGTTTGCTCAACTCGGAACTGAAGGCAGCAAGGGAACCAAGATTTTCTCCCTGGTGGGCAAGGTAAACAATACCGGCCTTGTAGAAGTACCCATGGGTATAACCCTGAGAGATATTATCTATAAGGTAGGCGGTGGTATCCCCGGAGATAAGAAGTTCAAAGCAGTGCAGACGGGGGGTCCATCCGGAGGATGTATACCTGAAGAACGGTTGGACATGAAAGTCGATTTTGATGAGCTCGCCAAGGCTGGCTCGATGATGGGTTCAGGTGGGATGATTGTAATGGATGAAGATACCTGTATGGTTGATGTCGCCAGGTATTTTCTTGATTTCCTCGCCGATGAATCGTGTGGCAAATGCGTCCCCTGCCGCGAAGGTATCAGGCAGATGCTTAAGATTCTGACTAATATCACCAAAGGAAAGGGGAAAGAGGGCGATATCGAGCTTTTGGAGGAGCTATCCGAGGTAACAAGAGATGCCTCACTTTGTGCTTTAGGTAGGACTGCTGCTAACCCTATTCTAAGCACGATACGCTACTTCAGAGATGAGTATGAGGCACATATCAAGGAGAAGCGCTGTCCGGCTTACGTGTGTAAGGCGCTAATCTCATATTATATCGACCCCGAGAAGTGTCAGGCTTGCATGATTTGTCTCAGGCAATGCCCTGCAGGGGCGATTGCAGGTGGTAAGAACCAGATACATGTAATTGACCAGGAGAAATGCACAAAGTGCGGGACTTGCTTAGAAGTTTGTCCCCCTCGCTTTGGTGCGGTGAAGAAGATTTCCGGCGAGCCTGTTCCGTCTCCTATCCCTGAAAAAGCAAGGATGATAGCCAGAAAGAGTAAAGAAAATGAGTGAAATCACTTTACAGATTGATGGCAGGGAAGTTAAGGCAGAGGAAGGGATGACCATTTTGGAGGCAGCACAAAATGTAGGGATATATATTCCCACACTTTGCCACCATGAGAAATTAGAACCTTATGGGGCTTGCCGAATTTGCACAGTAGAGATAGAAGCTCGGGGCAGGACAAATCTAGTTGCTGCCTGCCTTTACCCGGTGGAACAAAATTTGGTAGTAAGAACCAGGTCTGAGAGGGTAGATAAAACTCGCAAAATACTTCTGGAGCTGATGCTAGCTCATGCTCCAGATGCCCCAAAATTGCAGGATTTGGCTCAAGAGTATGGAGCAGACAAAGCCCGTTTTGAAAAAGAGTCCTCATTTTGTATTCTCTGTGGTCTATGCGTAAGATACTGTGCCGAGGTCAAGAAAAAGAACGCCATCGGGTTTGTTGACAGAGGAACAAGACGAGAGATAGTTTTCATTCCAGAGATAGCCTCTAAGGAATGCGAGGACTGCAAAGAATGTTTCCCGCTCTGCCCTACAGAGGCACTACAGGCAACTTACCTCTTGACTAAAGCTCTAATGTCTCCCGCGTCTCCTTCCGCCTCTGAGTCAGAATAATAGGAAACATCTGAACCATTCTCAATCCCGTAAGGATTACCTCTTTCCTCGAACGATTAGCTCTGCTGCTGGTCGGGTAGAAAAATTTCTCTGCCTTTGTTATAATTCCCCTTTGCAAATAGCTATAGTTCTGGCGGCTCGCATGGCTTGCCCATCCCAGCTGGGATTATAGTCTTCCACTAACTATAAGGATTGAATTTGGCGAAGAAGTCTGTTCTGATAATCGGTGGTGGTATCGCTGGTATCCAATCTTCCCTTGACCTGGCCAATATGGGGTTTCAGGTATACCTTGTAGAAAAGACCCCCAGTATTGGCGGTAGAATGGCTCAGCTGGATAAAACCTTCCCTACCAATGATTGCTCCATGTGCATCCTTGCCCCCAAGATGATTGAGGCAAGTCGGCACCCCAACATCAGGCTACTGACCTATTCCGAAGTGGAGGAAGTGGCTAGGGGATCCGGAAAATTCAAGGTTAAAATCAGGAAAAAGGCAAGGTCTGTAGATGAAGAGAAGTGCACCGGTTGTGGTGATTGCTGGAATAATTGCCCGGTAAGATTCAAGGCCTATATTTCTCAGAAGAGTGGTGAATAGAAATATGACCGCTGTAGAAATTAGCCGGATTGACCAGATTATCGATAAGTACGAGGGACAAGAGGGCATCCTCATCCAGCTTTTACTGGATATACAGCAGGAACTGAACTGGATTCCTAAAGAGGCAGCGGAGCGAATCAGCCAGAGACTTAATATTCCGGAAAGTCAGGTATATCGTGTTGCCAGCTTCTACACGGCGATGAGCCTGAAGCCTCGAGGCAGACATATGGTCAGCGTCTGTATGGGTACTGCCTGCCACATACGCGGTTCACCACGGCTTCTGGATAGAATAAAAGATATTTTAAAGATACAACCAGGGGAAACCTCCCCTGATAGGCGCTTCACTCTAAATACGGTTAACTGCCTTGGATGTTGCGCTTTAGGGCCGGTGATGGTGGTTGATGGAAAGTATCACGGCAAGTTAGCACCAGCCGAGGCAGAAGAAGTGCTGAAAAACTATGATTAAGGAAAAACTATGCCAAAGATAAATTCTCCTGCGGAATTGGAAAAACTCAGGGAGGGTATTTTATCGAAAAAAGACCCCAAGAAGCCTTGCATTGCTGTATGTACCGGAACCGGTTGCCTGGCTCTTGGTGCAGATAAAGTTGTCGTCGCCATTGAAAAAGAGATTAAAAAGCATGGTCTTGAGGATAAGGTAGATATCAAGGAAACAGGCTGCCCCGGCTTCTGTGAGAGGGGCACCGTGGTTGTGATTTATCCTGAGGAGATATGCTATCTCCGGGTACAGCCTGAGGATGCCGAGGAGATCATTTCTCAGACCATACTTGCCAAGAAGGTCATCAAGAGGTTGCTTTATGTTGATCCCACCACTAGTGAGCAGGCAGTCCATGAATCTGAGATACCATTCTATAAGAATCAGATGCGTCTCCTCATCGGCAATAATATTAAGCTGGATCCTAAGAGTATTGATGACTACCTGGCACTCGGCGGCTATTCAGTTTTAGCCAAAGCCCTTTCTCAGATGACCCCTGAGCAAGTATTGGAAGAAGTTAAGAAATCCAATCTGAGAGGGAGGGGAGGTGGTGGGTTTCCTACCGGCAGGAAATGGGAGGAGTGTCGCAATGCTCCTGGTGAGGCAAGGTATGTAATCGTCAACGCCGATGAAGGAGATCCTGGAGCTTTTATGGATAGGGCTCTTCTGGAGGGAAACCCTCATTCAGTCCTCGAGGGGTTGATCATCGGGGCCTATGCCATAGGCTCAAGTGAGGGTTATATTTACGTTCGGCAGGAATATCCCTTGGCAGTGGAGAACGTGGGCATTGCTATCAAGCAAGCTGAGGAATATGGTTTACTCGGGAAAAATATCCTCGGCTCAGGCTTTGATTTCACTGTTAAAGTGCACCGGGGAGCTGGTGCTTTCGTCTCCGGTGAATCGAGTGCTCTGATGACGGCGATAGAGGGCAGGGTAGGAGAGCCCAGACCGAAGTATATCCACACCGTTATTAAGGGCGTTTGGGATAGACCCAGCAATTTGAATAATGTTGAGACGTGGGCTACCGTGCCACTTATTATCGACAAAGGTGCTGATTGGTTCCGGGGCATCGGGACGGAAGGCAGTAAGGGGACCAAGATATTCTCTCTGGTGGGCAAGGTTAACAACACCGGGCTGGTTGAGGTACCGATGGGAATGACGCTCAGGGAGATTATTTTTAATATCGGTGGCGGGATTCGCGACGGAAAGAAGTTCAAGGCAGTCCAGACCGGTGGTCCCTCAGGGGGTGTTATTCCCGAAAAGTATATTGACCTTCCCATAGATTTTGATGAGCTCGCCAAGGCTGGCTCAATGATGGGTTCAGGCGGCATGATTGTGATGGATGAGGATACCTGTATGGTTGATACCGCCAGATATTTCCTCAATTTTCTCGCCGGTGAGTCCTGCGGGAAATGTGTCCCCTGCCGCGAGGGCATAAAGCAAATGCTGGACATACTTACCGATATTACTGAGGGAAGAGGGAAAAAGGGAAATATTGAACTCTTGGAAGAGGTCGCCGCCATGGTCAAAGACTTCTCACTATGTGCCCTGGGGGCCACAGCGCCTAATCCGGTACTGTCCACCCTGCGGTACTTCCGGGACGAATATATGGCCCACATTGAGCAGAAACGCTGCCCAGCCTATGTCTGTAAAGAGCTTGTCTCTTACTATATTGACCCTGAGAAATGCCAGGCTTGTATGATTTGCCTGAGGCAGTGTCCTGTTGGGGCCATAAGCGGTGGCAAGAATCAAATTCATGTCATCGACCAGTCAAAATGTACTAAGTGTAACACCTGCTTTGAGGTTTGCCCGCCCCGTTTTGGTGCGGTGCGGCGGCTTTCTGGTGAGCCGGTGCCACCTCCGGTTAAGGACAGGGTCCTAGTAAGAAAAAAAGGTTAGCCATGGTAAATCTGACAATCGATGGCAAGGCAGTAACGGCTGAAGAAGGGACGTATATTTTACAGGTTGCTCAGGCCAACAATATTGATATCCCTACCCTGTGTTATCATCCGGCACTGGAACCCTTCGGAGCCTGTCGCCTCTGCACTGTGGAAATCACCAGCCGGGGCCGAAAAAGGCTGGTAACTTCCTGCAATTACCCTGTTGAAGAGGGTTTGGAAGTCAGTACAGACTCAGAGGCAGTAATAAAAGGACGCCGGATGATATTAGAGCTGCTCCTGGCCAGATGTCCCAATGTACCGTTGATTCAGGAACTGGCTAAGAGTTACGGGATTGAAAAGCCGCGGTTTAAGCTGGAGGATGATAACTGCATTCTCTGTGGTTTATGTGCCCGTGTCTGCGAGGAGAGAATGGGGGTAAGCGCCATCACTTTTTCTGGCAGAGGGCTGGAACGGAAGATAGATACCCCCTTCCATGTACATTCTGAGATATGCCAGGGCTGCGGCGCCTGTGCCTTTGTTTGTCCTACAGGAGCCATTAAACTGGAGGATATAACCGATAAGGAGCCTAGGCCGATTCTCTCTGAATTTGACGCTGGGCTTGGTTCAAGGTCAGCCATCTATGTACCATTCCCTCAGGCAGTACCTAAGGTTCCAGTGATTGACCGGGATGTCTGTATTCATTTTCTGACGGGCAACTGTCGAATCTGTGAAAATTCCTGCCAGGCTGGGGCGATAAACTATGACCAGGAAGATGAGATAATTGAGACGGAGGTTGACGCCATTATTCTCGCTTCCGGTTTTGACCTCTATGATCCCTCAGGGCTGGAGGAGTACGGATACGGCAAGGTTAAAAATGTAATTACAGCCATGCAGTATGAGCGCATGATAAGTGCCTCGGGGCCGACTGAAGGGAGCTTAGAGCGGCCATCCGATGGTAAAACACCGATGAAGCTAGCCTTTATTCAATGTGTTGGTTCGCGGGATATCCATCATAAGCTCTATTGTTCCAGCGTTTGTTGTATGCATGCCACCAAGGAGGCTATGCTGGCCAACGAGCACTATCCTGATTTAAAAGCCTTCATCTTCTATACAGATATGAGAGCGGTAGGCAAAAGGTTCCAGGAATATATTGCCCGGGCCGAACAGGAGTATAAGGTGACCTACATCAGAAGCCGCCCCAGTAAGATTACGGAAAACCCGGACAATGGGAATCCAATTGTCTGGTATGAGGAGACCACCACCAGAACCAGGACCAGCATGGAGGTAGATATGGTCGTGCTCTGCCAGGCATTGATTCCGTCCGGTAGCACAAAAGAGATAAGCGATATGCTGCACATAAGCTTGAATGATTACCAGTTTATAAATATTCCGGATAGATTGTTTCACCCGGTGGATACGGAAATACCCGGAATCTTTGCCTGTGGCTTCTGCCAGGCACCACAGGATATCCCGGATTCGGTGGTCCAGGCATCGGCGGCTGCAGCCCGGGCGGCAGAATTCCTGAGCAGGAAGGACTAAATGACGGCACCTCGTATTGGAGTTTTTGTCTGCCATTGCGGCACTAATATCGGGGGGGTTGTGGATGTCCCCCAGGTAGTAGAGTATGCTAAGACCTTGCCCTACGTGGCCCATGCCGAGGCTAACCTGTACACCTGCTCTGAGGAGGGTATCTCTTCCATTAAGCATGGCATTAAAGAATATGACCTCAATCGAGTGGTTGTGGCTTCATGTACCCCCCGAACCCACCAGCCGCTGTTCCGCAATGCCTGCGCCGATGCAGGACTGAATCCGTACCTGTTTGAGTTTGTCAACATCAGAGAACATTGTTCTTGGATTCACATGCAGAACCGGCGGGAGGCCACTGAGAAAGCCAAGGAACTGGTAAAGATGGGGGTAGCCAAGGCCCGGTGGCTGGATGCTCAGGAGGAATTTGAATCTGAAGTTTACCCGGCGGCCATGGTAATTGGTGGTGGCGTTGCCGGAATGAGCGCCGCCCTCAATCTCGCTAACCAGGGTTTTGAGGTGCATCTGGTAGAGAAGGAGCCAGAACTTGGTGGGCGGTTGCTCAAACTCAACCGGATTTTCACTATCAATAAAGACCCCAGCGAACTGGTCGAGAATATAGTTAAGGCAGTGGATGGTCACTCCAAGATAAGGCTCCATATGCCGGCTGTGGTCAAGGCTGCCAGCGGATATATCGGTAATTTCGACGTAAGTGTAGATGGAGGTGGGCAAGAAACTAGCTTTAAGCTAGGGGTGATTATCGTGGCTACTGGCGCTCAGGTGCTCAAGCCGGAGCTATATCGCTACGGGGAATTAGCTGACGTGCTTACTCAGCTTGATCTGGAGCAGCGGCTGAAGGATGGAGGGCCGGGAGAGTTCCAGAATGTGGTGATGATTAACTGTGTGGGGGCACGGATACCCGAACGGCCCTACTGTTCGAGAGTATGCTGTATGACTGCCATCAAGAATGCTGCCTTGATGAAGGAAATTAACCCGGAAGCCAAGGTCTGCGTGTTGTATAGGGACCTGATGACCTATGGCGTGGAGTTTGAAGAGTACTATAGAGAAGCCAAGGAGGCTGGCGTCAGGTTTATCAGATATACCCCGAGTAACCCGCCCCAAGTTATCGGTACTGAAAAGGTCGAGTCGGTAAAGGTATATGATGAATTAATGGGTATGGAACTGGAGCTTCCTTGTGACCTGCTGGTTCTGGCTACTCCTCTGATTGCCAATGAGGATAATGAAGAGCTTTCCAAAATGCTGAAGGTGCCGATAGGCGATGGAGGCTTCTTTCTCGAGGCTCATGTCAAATTGCGCCCCGTTGAGTTTGCCATGGATGGTATCTACGTGGCTGGCACCTGTCGGTGGCCAGCGGATATTCGAGAGAGTATCGCTCAGGGATATGCCGCCGCCTCAGAGGCAATGATTCCTTTGAGGCAGGGCAAGGTCAAGGTCGAGGCAATAACGGCTGTAGTCGACCCGAAAATCTGCAAGGGGTGTGGAACCTGTGTCCTGGTATGCCCCTTTGATGCTATCGAGCTTAAGGAATCTAAAATAAGAGGACTCGAAGGTAAGATTGTCTCCGAGGTTAATACCGCCCTGTGTAAAGGCTGCGGGCTTTGTGCTGCTGCCTGTCCTAATGGGGCGGTACAGCAAAGAGGCTTTACCGATACGCAGTTGCTGAGCATGGTTAATGCCCTGAGCGGAAAGAGATAAAATTGCAGGATACCAAGGAAGTCAAAACCGAGTTTGAGCCGAAGATCCTCGCCTTCTGTTGTAACTGGTGTGCCTATGCCGGTGCCGACCTGGCCGGCGTCTCCCGTTTCCAGATGCCAACGAATGTACGGGTGATAAGGGTGATGTGTTCCGGTCGGGTGCCCCCGGAGCTGATAATCAGAGCTCTGGCCAATGGGCTTGACGGAGTAATGGTGCTCGGCTGTCATCCCGGAGAGTGTCATTATTCGGAGGGCAATTACCTGACCCGGAGGCGAGCGCATGTCCTCAAGAGGCTACTGGATTATATTGGCATTGAGCCGGAGAGGTTTCAGTTGAGGTGGGTATCGGCCGCCGAGGGCGCCAAATTCTCGGCTGTGGTCAAGGAAACGACGGATAAGATAAAAGCACTGGGTCCTAACAGGTGGGTAGGCAAGAAATGAAAGCAAACTCGGAAGAAGTACAGACCAGAGTTAAGAAGCTGTTTGAAGATGGCAGCATCGCCCATTTTATCGGCTACGAAACAGGCTCCGATAGTCTGCGTGTAACGCCGTGTTTTCTGAAAAGCGGACAGGCGGCTTCCCGGTTGGTCTGGAACCCCCTCTGTGCCAATAACCTCTCCAAATACCTGCTGGATTTCAAAAATGTCGAGGGAAAGGTAGGTATCATAGTCAAGGGGTGTGACTCCCGGTCAGTGGTGGAGTTGCTCAAAGAGAACCAGATCGATAGGGATAAGGTTTTCATCGTGGGCGTCCCCTGTAGCGGTATCGTGGACAGGGAAAAGTTGCTGGAAGTTCTGGGTGTCTCGCCGGGTGAGGTGGTCGCAGTGGAGGATGACGGTGACGCCTTTCTGATTACCCTCAAGAAGGGCCAGAAGCGGGTAGATAAGGAGAAGGTACTGCGGGGTGAGTGCCTGGCCTGTAAATATCCCACTCCAGTGGTCTACGACGTGCTGCTCGGAGAAGCCATCTCTAGCCTGCCCTGGGCAGGTGACGATTACAGTCTGATTAATGAACAGGAGGCGCTCTCTTCAGAAGAGAAGGCGCTTTACTGGAACAGGGAGTTAAGCCGGTGTATCCGTTGCTATGCCTGCCGCAATGTCTGTCCTGTTTGTACCTGCCCGGAATGTATCTTTGATAAAAAGGCACCGCGCTGGCTCACCAAAGCGAACGATATCTCGGAGAATCTGTTTTATCATCTGGTACGTGCCTTCCACGTTGCCGGGAAATGTGTTGACTGCGGTGAGTGTGAGCGGGCGTGCCCGATGAATATTCCACTGCGGAGCCTGAATAAGAAGGTTGAAAAGGACTTGCTGGAGCTGTTTGACTATACCGCCGGGATCGACATTGAGCAGCAGCCACCATTGACAACGTATCAGGTCGGTGACCTTGATGAGTTTCTCTAGGGGTTGATATGGTAAGCCAGACGAAGAGTAGAATAATCGAGAAGAACAGGCTGACTGAATTGCTGGACAAACTAGCGCAGGACTACCATTTGATTGCGCCAGTGCGGGACAATGATGTTTCCTTCCGGCGGGTGGAATCTGGTAAAGAGGTCACGCTGGACTACATCAACACGGTGCTATCTCCCAAGAACGCTTTCTTCCCGCAGACGGAGACTCTCTTCCGGTTTTCCAGGAATGACAGCCGGGAGTTCAGGATAGAGCCAGGTGACGAAACAGACCGTGAGCAGGTAATCTTCGGCATCCGTCCCTGTGATGCCCGCAGCCTGCGCCTCATGGATATGGTTTTTGACGGACAGTACAAGGATAGTTATTACTTGAACAGGAGGGAGAAGACGACCCTCATTGGTCTTGCTTGTTTTGAATACGCCGAGACCTGTTTTTGCCCGACCTTTGGCATAGATCCCACTTCGGGGGAGGATGTTGATATATTGTTCAGCGACATAGGCGACCGCTATCTGGTAGAGGTAACCACGGAGAAGGGAGCAGCCTTAATTGACCGGTTTGCCGAATTCTTTGACAAGCTTAAGGGGGATGAGGAACAGCTCAGAGAAACCAGGAAAGCCGGGCTTGCCGGGATGAAGAAGCTGGACGTCAAAGCTATCGCCGATAAAATGGCACCGCTCTATGAAGGCGGTTACTGGGATAGCATCGGCATGAAGTGCCTGGGATGTGGCATCTGCACCTACCTGTGTCCGACATGTCACTGTTTTGACATCGCTGATGTCAGTCTGGACGAGGGCGGAGAGAGGTTCCGCTGCTGGGACAGCTGCATGTTCCCCGAATTCACCCTGATGGCCAGCGGGGAGAACCCCAGACCGAACCGGAAGGCGAGGGTACAGCAGCGTTTCTTCCATAAATTGAAGTACTTCCCTGACCGGAATGGTGAGGTGGCCTGTGTCGGTTGTGGCCGGTGCATCAGGTACTGCCCGGTCAATATAGATATCGCCCAAATAATAGAGGATGTAACCAGTGGAAAAGCCGGAAAAGAGTGAGAATATATACCTGCCGTGTATGGCGACCATCCAGAGCATGAGGCCGGAGACGATAGATGTCACTACCTTCAGGGTGACTATTGATGGTTCGGATGGGAACAGGAAGTTCGAATATGAGTCCGGTCAGTTCGCCGAGGTATCGGTGCTTGGCGTTGGAGAGGCACCGATATCAATTAGTTCTTCGCCGACCCGCCTGGAGGCCATCGAGTTCAGCATCAGAAGAGTGGGGGAGTTGACCAACGCTCTCCACGAGCGTGAGCCCATGGATAAAATAGGTATTCGCGGCCCTTTCGGGAATTCCTTCCCTCTTGAAGAAATCGAGGGTAAGAACCTGCTCATCATTGGTGGCGGAATTGGGCTGGCACCGTTGCGCTCGGTCATCCTCAACGTCTTAGATAATCGGGCAAAGTACGGCAAGATTGATATCATCTACGGCGCCAGGAGCCCGCAGGACCTCGTCTTCACTAGCGAATATGAAGAATGGCAGGCGGTGGATAATACCAGGCTGCATCTCACCGTTGACCGTGGTGATGAGGAGTGGAAGGGGAATGTGGGGCTGGTGCCGACATTCCTGAAGGAAATCAATCCTTCCCCGGAAAATACTACCAGCATCACCTGCGGGCCGCCAATAATGATTAAGTTTGTTATTGAGGCCCTGAACGAACTGGGATTCTCCAGCGAGCGCATAATCACCACTCTGGAGAGAAGGATGAAGTGCGGCGTCGGTAAGTGTGGACGCTGTAACATCGGAAGTAAGTATGTCTGTCTGGATGGTCCAGTTTTTAACCTTAATCAGCTACAGGAGATGCCCAGCGACTGATGAAACAAGAAGGAAAAGTGAATACTGGGAAAGACCCGCTGACCAAGATCATCGACGAGAAGAAACTAGCCCTCTGTGTTGAGTGTGGAAAGTGCGTCGCCAGTTGCCCCATGGCCGAGTTCTATGACAGGTTCTCCTTCTTGTTCTCTGCCCGGGGCATTATAAAAAAGGCGCTGCTTGGGCTAGACATCTTAAATGACCCAAATATCTGGTTTTGCCTGGAATGTGAGGTTTGTGCCCGGCTGTGTCCGGCCGGTGTCAAGTATGCCGAATTTGTCGAAGATGTTAGGCAACTCGCCATCAGCGAAGGCATTACTGAGAATTCCGTGGTTTGCCCGCGCTGCGGGCGCTACTATCTACCATTACCGACCGTGGAGCGCCTGAGGGAAGTACTGGATGGTAGCGGCCTCGATGGTGAGTTTATCGAACTATGTCCGCAATGCCGCCGGGACGATGTGGCCAAAAAATTCGCGTTCCCGCCGGTCCCTGTGAAGTCCGGCGTGACTCAGCATCACCCCAGATGAAAGTCTCGCGAACGGATGCGAATATTGACACGCTTTCGAGGACAAGGTATTATATACACTCTAATGTACATCCTCAGGGTGCTTGTCTATCGGAGGAAATCCTGGAGAAATATCCGCTCTTTTATACACTAATAATTTCTTATTGCATAAAATTTTAAAAAGGTTTTAAAAAGGGGGGAAACAAAATGAAGGTCAACAAGGTCTGTATTGTAGGCGCTGGCGTCATGGGTAGCCAGCTTGCTCAGCTCCTAGCTAATAACGGCTATGAAGTGTCAATGATGGATATTGAAGACAGGTTTGTCCAAAATGGCATTAACACCATTAAAGGCAATTTAAAGAAATATTTTGTCGACAAGGGCAAAATGACCAAGGTGGAAGCCGACAAAGTGTTTGCTCGTATTGAGGGTACTACTGATCTTAAACAAGCGGTAGAAGGAGTTCAGGTGGTGATTGAAAGCATTCCTGAGGTGATGGAGCTAAAGCAGCAGATGTTTAAGCGGCTGGATGAGGCGTGTGCTCCGGAAACAATACTCGCTTCTAATACCTCAGCACTTAGTATTACTGCCATAGGGTCTCTAACCCAACGACAGGACAAGGTGATAGGGATGCACTTTTTCAACCCGGTAGCGGTAATGAAATTGGTTGAGATAATTCGTGGGGTCAAGACTTCGGACGAGACCTGCCAGGTCATTAAGGACATGTCAGCCAAGATGGGCAAGGAGACGATTATTGTCAATAAAGATGTCCCGGGTTTCGTTGTGTCCAGATTGTTTCTCGTGTTTTGTAATGAGGCGGTTAAGTTGCTTGAAGAAGGTATAGCCAGTGCCGAAGATATTGATAAGGGGTGCCAGTTAGGACTGGGGCATGCTATGGGTCCATTCAAGTCACAGGATATAGTAAACGGGATACCGGTCGGATTGCACTCCCTGGATTATATGCGAGATGAGCTCGGAGAGTGTTATAGGCCTTGCCCAACATGGAGAAGGAAGGTCGAGGCTGGTGAATTAGGTGTGAAGACGGGTAAGGGCTTCTATGACTACAGCCAGCAACAATGACAACTTTGGGATTGCTTTCGCAATTAAAAGTAAATGGCTTTTGATATAGGAGGTCAAGTATGGCTGGAAGGAATGCTTGTATAGTTGGAGGCGGCATGTGCAAATGGGGTGTTAGGGAGGCAAGTTATATAGATATGGTTCAGGAAGCAGCCAAGGAATGTCTGGCTGATATACCTGGACTTAAGCCGACGGGTATTGACGGCTTGCTTTTTGCCTCCACTTTTGTTGGCAGGCGTTCTGCCCAAGCCAATACAGCTCCTGTCGTGGCTGAGAGACTGGGGTTAAAACCGACTTCTATCTGTGCCAGGGTGGATGTCCTTTGTGCCGGTGGAAGCACAGGAATTCTCCTGGCCAAGGGACTCGTAGAGAGCGGAATGTCTGACGTAGTGATGGTGGCGGGCTGCGAAAAACTTTACACTCCTGAGAGATGGCAGGTGCAATATGATGAGATTGCTGCTATAGACCACGACTGGGATGGGCCGCAAGGTATCGGGCCTCCGCCACTATGGTTTGCGATGATTGCCAAGGAGCACATGAAACATTACGGGACAAAAAGGGAGCAATTGGGGATGGTTTCCGTAATTAATTATGATTACGGTTATGAGAATCCCAAAGGTCACTTTCAAAGGAAGCTAACGATGGAAGATGTCCTCAATGCAACTGAGATAGCCGCTCCTCTGGGATTATATGATTGTTGTCCGTTGACGGATGGCTCTGCGGCAGTAATTATTGCTTCTGAGGAGAAGGCAAAAGAGCTCAGCGATAGGCCACTCGTTTATATCCGTGGAGGAGCTCAAGCGTCGCTTCACAGTGTAAGTGCTAACTGGCCCGGAGAGCATTTGGGAGATTGGCCCCATTTGAAGCTGACCGCTAAAAATGCCTATGCGAATGCGAAAATTAGCGCTGACAAGGTCAATGTTGCTCAGGTACACGATTGCTTTAGCATTTCTGAGATTGTCGAGGTAGAGGAGCTGGGATTCTGCAAAAAGGGAGAAGGTGGACCTTTTGTGGAATCAGGGCAGACAAAGCTCGGGGGCGCCGTCCCCACTAATACTGATGGCGGTCTTCTTTCCTGCGGGCATCCCTTCGGGGCAACCGGGATTCGTCAGGGTATAGAGATATTAAGGCAGCTTCAGGGAAGAGCTGTACGCCAGGTCAATAAAGCAGCGATTGGTCTTACACACAACTTGAGCGGCTCCAATGTGGAGCACACGATTGTTATCTACGGCATAGAGCCCAGAAAATAAAGGAGGCGAAGGATGGCAACAGCATGGATTCCTTTCTTGGAAGGTAGATATTCTCCTACACTGGATATGTGGCCGATAGAGGCTAAGGAGTTTAACCGGATACACGAATTCTACGAAAATCTTCGGGAAGGCAAGTTTACAACAACGAAATGCAAGAAGTGTGCCCGGGTGGCATATCCGCCTCGCGTGATATGCCCTGAGTGCTACTCTGACGAGCTTGAGTGGATTGAGTTGCCAAAGAAAGGCAAGGTGATAGTGGTGGTGGAGAAATGGGGAGGGGTACCCATATGCTACAAACCACCTTTAATTGATGCCTGGATTGACCTGGGTAAAGATAGTCCGGTCAAGCACATACTCAGCCGGATGATAAACTGCCCCCCAGAAACTCTCAAAGAAGGTGACGAGGTTCAGCTTGCCGTATTTGATGTTCCAGCCCACCCGATAGAACTCAGAAAAGAAACAATAACGGCAGAGAGGGTATTTTTTGCCTTTGAGCCTGTTAAGAAATAGGCAGAGTACTGGACAGAGTATGCCCTTGCCTCACCCTCCGGAAATTATAATTAGTATATGAAGCTCATCTCCGTCTTTAACTGGCTTAGCCAGTTCTTCCGGGTAGGAGCTTTCCGCGTTGATATAGATTTCAACGAGTCTATTTAATTTACCATCTTTTTCAAACAGCCATTTCCTGAGCTCGGGAAACCGGGAGACTAACTGCTCAAGACACTGGCCAACGGTGCTTCCGTTAACTTCAACCACGTCCCGGCCATTAGTATGCTGAGATAAGAAGGGATGGATGTTTATCTTAACGCTCACTATTTCCCTTACCTTTCGTCCGGCACTCAATTCACTGATTGCTGGACTAATCATCCTCGCCCCTTGGTACCAATGCCCTGGTTTCGACGAATGGGAAGCTTACTTGAGCGAACTTGCTTACCAATAGAAAAGCGGATCTTGTCATTGACGTAATACTTACGCAGTTGGTGTGTATTTTGCGCGGGGTCTGTACTATACAGAGGCTATGGCTGCGGCAACCTTCCGCATTGCCCCTGAGAATTTGTCTGCGATTGCTACCTGCTTCTCCATGCTCTGTTCACTGGCATCCAAATATTGTATGGCGTCTACTTCACAGAACCTGACACACTGGGGGTCGCCATCGCAGAAGTCACACTTTATTACCTTTTGAGCTATGGGATCAAATGACATGCCGCCAAAGGGGCAGATAGCGACACACATCCGGCAGCCGATACATAGGTCGTAATCAACCATTACTCTATTCAGGTTCTCGTCGCGGGAAATAGCCTTTACCGGGCATATTGACTGGCAGGGAGCTGATTCACATTGTTGACAGACCATGGGGACATATCGTCCCTCTTGCTCCCACTTGATTATTCTTATCCGACTTCGGGCAGGATTGACTACACCTTCGTGTTTTACAGTACAAACCTGCTCACATATTCGGCAGCCAGTACACTTTTCATAGTCTATTACCAGGACCTTTGCCATTAAATAGTCCTCCTTAAAGCATGTTGCAGATACTAGAGCATATGAGTGGGCTCTTTATCTATGCCCAGTTTTTTCAGGGTTTCCGGGTGGGGGACTCCATTCTCATCCCAGCCATGATGCTCGTAGTATTCGTCTATCATCTTGGTGAACTTTTTTCTATCTATCGTCTTGCCACAAGCGGCAGGTATACCTCGTGTAGTTGGCTCGTCATAGTATCGGTCAGCCAACCAGTCATCCTTTCGGGTTAGCCCTTCCCTAATGTTGAACAGCCTTTCTATGTTATAACACCTGTCGGCAACGTTCCAGATATCCAGCGGAGATAGCTCTAGCCCCGTGTTGTAGTAGAGCAGTTTAGACCACTCCTCAAAGTTGGGGAAGTTTGGTCCAAGGAATATGGTGTGATACTTACATATACCAAGGCAATCCACTGCCTCATAGCACACCTCTTGCCATCTTACCATCCAGGATTTCCCGTCATAGTCTTTCCAATGTGAGGTCAGCGGACCATCATAGGGGACTGGCTGGCTATATATCCTTCTCAGCACTGGTTCCGGCAACCCGTAAAGGTCAATTGCTGGTCTACTTCTCAAGTGGTCGGAACCTCTTGAACCGGTGGCTATACCCAGTGCCAGTGCCGGTGTTGCTCTTTCATCCGAATGAAGGTTGCTCATCCCTTTTACATGAATTAAATATTTAATAGAATTCTTGCCTATTTTCTTGGCGGCTCGTAGCGGTCCTTCAGCCAGGATATCACCCAGTCCTTCTCTGTGGGCAATACGGTGTATCATCTCATTAAGTGCTTCAACATTACCGAACCTTAGTTCCAGACCGCCGGTATCTTTATCGGTAAGGATTCCCGCTTCATATAGTTCCATTGCCCAGGCAATCATGCTTCCTGCCTCCAGACAGTCTATACCATACGAATTCAACAGGTGACCACCTGATAACAGGGCAATCGGATCGGAACACCCTGGCTCCGCGGTCAGGGCACCCTGCACTGTATACTCAGGCCCCTCATCATAAACACCGGCATATTCACCTGAAGGAATAATATATTTAGCCCGACAGTGAACCTGACAGCCAAAACAACTGGCATAGCCGGTCACATATTCATCAAGCGCTTCCGGTTCAGTAGCGTCACAGTACTCAAATTGGTTGGTCTGGAAGTTTCTGGTTCTTATTCCACCCCAGGAATTAGTCGCTCCCCAGATAAATGGCGTGCCCAATCTACCCTGTGTCTTAGATACCTTGGCAGAGACTACCATGTCAATTACACGTCTGTTATATTCCAGGGCTTCAGCGGGGTGCGCTATTTTTATATCCATAGTACCTCTCGCTGCTATTGCCTTGAGGTTTTTGGAGCCAAGGAGTGCACCCATCCCTGTCCTGCCGCCGGCATTTTTAAGTCCAGTCATAACATTGGCAAACCTCACCAGATTTTCACCGGCTATGCCAATGGTTAATACCTTTATATCTCTGTCGCCTAGTTCCTGCCGAATGGTTTCTCGGGTTTCATTGATATCCTTTCCCCAGATGTTTGAGGCATCCCTTATTTCAATTTCGCCGTTGTGAATCCACAGATAGGCTGGCTTCTTTGCCTTTCCCTTTATTACCAGATGGTCGAAGCCAGCCAACCTCATTTCTGGAGCAAAGAAACCCCCCATATTAGAGCTGCCCACAAAGCCGGTAAGCGGCGACTTGCCACCAATATGGGTTCTGGCAGAGGCAGAGGCTAGAGTATTGACCAGAATCCCGGCGCTAACACAGGCCACATTATCCGGGCCCAGAGCGTCAACCCCTGGTTTTATGTGGTTGTACATCAAGTACATATCCAGTCCTCTACCGCCTAGAAACTTCTTTCGCACCGCGAGGGGAATAGGCTTTGTCTCAATTTCACCTGTAGTTAAATTAATATAAGCTATCTTTCTATTTAGAGCCATATCTATTTTCCCCTCTTTCTCGTTTCCTTTTTAGCTGTTTCCTTTTTAGCTATGGCTTCTATGGTCAGTCGCCTGTTTACATCCCAAACCGGGCCCCTTATCCTGGGAAAGTCTGGCCATAGCCAGGTTATGCGCCACTCGAAGCCGCAATGAGGACACTTATATTGTTTTGAACCCTTTGGTGGTGTAATCCTGTTCATGCAGTTCATGCACCTGACCTGACCTGTCGATCGACCTCTGGCTGTGATTTCGGCTGTTGTCTCTTTGCCCACGATAATTTTCTACCTTTTTACTTGAATATTGAGCCCTAAATGGTAGCAACCTTCCTGCAAATTGTCAAATTGTCGAGCGCACTGGCATATGCGCCGGTAACCTCGAGTTGCGAAAGAGAGATGAAAGGGAAAAGCAAAATTCCCTTCCTCAGTCTGGAACTTCAGGTCACTATTATAGGGGCATCAATCCGTAAGATGCTGGCAGCTTAGAATCTGCGCCGTCTACCTCCTCCACCTCCGCCACCAAATCCACCACCACCGCCATAGGGTCTCCTGCCGCCTTCGGCGCGAGGGCGTGCCTCACTAACACTGAGAGTCCGCTCTCCCAATGATGTTCCATTAAGCCCGTTGATTGCAGCCTGGGCTTCAGACTTCGTTGCCATCTCAACAAACCCAAAACCTCTGGATTCGCCAGTGTACCTATCCTTAATGATGTTTACCGATGTGACTTGCCCAAAAGGCTCAAATGCCTGGCGCAATTCGTCCTCGGTAACCTCGCGAGATAAATTGCCTACATATATATTCACAATGATAACCCCCTTTCGATTTTTATAACCTTGCCCTTCGTGCAACCAAACTTTTTAAAGCACGCTGAATGCCTCTGCTCATGAACCTTCGGGGGCTGGGTTTGGTTCCAGCCCCCTTTGAATCTAGCTACATTGAATTATTGCCGACTGCTCGATTTCATCTTGTTGTAGCATTCACTACAATATACTGGTCTGCCCTCTCGAGGCTCAAAGGGCACTTCACAATCTTTACCACACTCGACACATACCGCGGGATACATTTGGCGGTTAGCTCTGTAACCGCCAAAGCTATCGTACCGGGCTCTCTTTGCTTCACGGCAAGCAGGGCAACGCTTGGGCTCATTAGTATATCCCCTGCCAGCATAGAATTCCTGTTCTTCAGCAGTAAAGGTGAATGTAGCGCCACAGTCAGAACATTGTAGAGTTTTGTCTGTAAATCCCATTGGACGACCTCCTTTCTTCTAATACTTGGCTCGAGTTTCGGTCATCCAACGTTCGCGTGAGCTCGGAAGAGCTTTCATAGAGACGTGGTAACCTACGCTTATAACCACCGGTTTAAGTATAATAAACCGCTTTAAAAATTGCAACTATTGAAAGTTGCTATCTGAACATTTTTATCTTGAAGCACCTGGGCTTTGAGGCTAGCCATTACTCAAATTGCCCTCGGTTTAGAGCCCGAAAATAACTGCGGAAGTCTAAATATGAAACTCGACTATGTCGCCGTCTTGAAGTACATGTCCCTTGCTGACCCTCTGCCCATCGTACTTTCCTGAGCCCCAGACGACAGCATACTTCAAGTTTTGATAAAAATCCTTGTGGAGGCTCTCGGCAGCTTCTTCCAGTGTGCTGCCCTTCTCCAGTATCATAGGGTCGGTCAGGTCGGCCTTGCTGCCCGGGGTCTTGGTATAAACCCGGATGATATTCAGGGCCTGGTAAATTGCTCTTTTAAACTCCTCCAGGCCGCTGCCTTCCCTGGCTGAAATGGAAACCAGGGGGAAAAGCCTGGCATATTGTGAACTCAAGCGCTTCCAGTTCTCGTTGGAACCTGCCAGCTCATTCTTGTTCCCCACGACCAACATCCTCCTGGGATAACTTCCCGGAGTTACCTGTGTGCCGTCGTCGGTTGCGGGCTCTATTCTTGCCTCTCTCAGCCCTTGAAGAGCTGCCTCTACCTGGCTTGTAGGCTCCCGCGATAAATCTATTACAATGGCAATCAGGTCGGCGTTTCTCAGGGTATTTGCCAGCAGTAATCTCACTTCTTTGTGCCCGATGGGCGGCGTATCCACCAATTGTATCTGGATATCTTCAAACTTCATCATCCCCGGAATAGGGGTTTTGGTGGTGAAGGGATATTCGGCTATTTCCGGGATAGCCTCGGTTACCGCCGCTAATAGCTGTGATTTCCCGGCACTGGCTGGTCCGACCAGCATTACCTGTCCGGCGCCCTCTTTGCTAATATAGAAGCCTGCTCTCCTGGCTGTGGCGTACTTTCTTTCTGCCTCCTGGGAAAACCTGGCAATCTTCTGCCTCAGCGCGGCATGGAGCTTATCGGTGCCTTTATGCCTGGGCATAATGGCGAGCATTGCCTGCAGGGCGGCAATTTTTTCCTCTGGCTCCTTAGCTGCCCTGAATCTCTTCTCAGCCTCAAAATACTGTGGCGGTAAATTCGCTGGCATATAACTAATTTTAACATTATGCCCTTTCTATCAAAACATCTGGTGCTCTTTCCCTTCCTTCACAAAAAGGGACTGGTTAGCTGTGATTTATACCGCTAGGTAACTTTTAGTTTTTTATAGTGGTGAAAAGTTCGTTAGCAAAAGTGTTAGAGAGAGGCAGGTGGTTAGACTGTATCAAATTATGGATTTCACATAGAAAAGGTCTTCAAAACACGCCAATGCGAAATTGTCAGTCATACCAACGATGAAATCAGTGACAATTTGAACTTTATCAGTGTAGCTAGTGTAGCTCGGATACTTCATGTCATTCAGGAAATCGATGAAAACTGCGCACGGGTAGTCAATCTGAGGCTCGTTCATTATTTTACTAAATTTGTTACTGTCTTCGAGAATATCTAAGAAATAATCGAATAAATCTTTCAATATTAGATATATGCGTCTTTCTTGCCCGACTAATTTAGGATGCCGATATATCTTCTGATAATTAAATTTCTTCATGGTTTCCATTGCCGAGAATATGTTATCGGAGAATTTTAGATGGTCTTGTTTCTTACTATTGTTGACAAGGTCATTTATGAGGGTACCGATTATTTGACTGTTGATATTTTTGTTGGCATCGGGTGCTAAAGTAGACCGTAAATCCAGTGGTAAATCCTCTTGCCTTATTAATTCTGCCATACAGGCATCCTCAAAATCGCGGCCAAGATAAGATATCGTGTCGGCCATTCGAACAACACAACCTTCAATTGTAGCAGGACGTTGATTTCGAGCAGCGGTAATATCAACAGACTTTAAGTCCTTTTTGTATTGAGGCTTTAGAAAACGCTCATTTGGTTCGCCCCAGTGGCAAACTACACCATCTCTTACTTCGTAAGTTAAGTTCAATGGCTCATGGAGTTTATTTCGGAAGCAATCAATAACGCGAAGGCTTTGAGCTTCATGAACAAAAGGGAGTAATTCAGTAGTCTTGTCTTTCTTATTATATTTGGCTTGGATTTTTTGCATCGCTGTCTCACCAGCATGACCAAAAGGAGGGTGCCCCAAATCATGAGCTAGAGCTATAGCTTCAGCCAAAGTTGTATTTAAATCTAAACGTTTGCAAATAGTAGCACTTATTGAGGATACATGAAGCGAATGCTCCATCCTGGTACATATATGGTCATCCTTAGGAGAGAAAAACACCTGAGTTTTATGCTTCAGACGTCTAAATGGCAAAGAATGAAGAACTCTATGGATATCTCGTTCAAAGGGTGTACGAAAGGGGTCTTCCGAAATTGGATTTTTTCTGCCTAGACTAGCCGTACTTCGTTTTGCATATTTGGGAAGATGAGCTTCTAAGGCAACAACCTTCCTCTCGTAAGCTGGGTCTAAAGTCATATTGGTAACCCCTTTTACTTGGTGGCTAACGGGATATCGGTCTTCACATAGTTAGCAAAGGATTCTGAAAGTTCAGGCAGGGTATGAAATAAAGTATTTCCTTCTTCACAGGCTCCCCAGACCATCAAATTTGGACGTTGTGGTTCACGGTCATTTGTTAAGTATGACCTGAAATCAGTTATGATACCGAATATTTTCTTACCCAAAGAATATGCGATACCTAATTCAATACAGGTACCGCTATCTACATCTGGACCATCTAACAAAGCAACTACTATCTCTGCTTGCTTTAAGGTATTAATGTCAAGATTGAAAATTTGTGTTCTGGTAGGTCCTTTGCCTAGTTCACCACCATCGCGATGTGGGAGAAAGAAATTTTTAATAGGGTCAAGATGAGACGTTTGTGAAAGACAATCTACCATCTTTTCTAGAAATTCACGCTCTGCTTGAGAAAACAAAGGGCCGGCTACATAGACTAAGTAACTCATTGTAATCTCCCATCAAGTGGATAAGACAGGTTTTCTATCATTATTCCATAGATGAAGATTTTGTACCAAGAGGGAATAATAAATTTTAGGAGAATATTTTCAAATTAGTATTTTTGACTATTGACAATTGATTTAGCTGGTAGGCCGTACAGGTCTCGAACCTGTGACACCCTGATTAGGGGACAGAGGCACCGAGGTCCGTCCCTCCATCTTTTTGAAATTTTTTAAAAATATCCGCACAAGGACTTGACAAAATTAATTAATCTCTTTATAATATATTAAAATATTTAACTTATATATTGATTTTGATAATGGAGACCAAATGACTACAGAGTGGAATGAGCTAACAAAAATGACCCAGGGTAAGCCCGTAACGGTTGAACGGGTCCGTGTGGCCGATAGCGGCATCGCCATCGAGGGGAGCTTTGCACCGCCGCCTCTGGCCAGTCTCTCAGCCGAGGACCAGGTCTTCGTGATGGCATTTATCCGCTGTCACGGCTCCATCAAAGAGATGGAGGAAATGTTCGGCATAAGCTACCCTACAGTCAAAAACAGGCTTAACCGCATCGCCAGGCAATTTAAATTTGTCGAGATCGTCAAGATTGCCGCTGAGGAGGACGTGATTGGCGAACTGGAACGCGGTGAAATCTCCGCTGAGGAAGCAATAAGGCGGTTATCGAAATGAAGCGCCCACCTATGTTGATGCATGTGAAAATTCGAGGTGAGGGAAGAGGATTTGGCTTGTGGCTACCCCTCTTTTTACTGCTGCCGCTGGTGCTGGCAGTATTTATTATCCTGTCACCGCTGATATTAATCGCAATCCTCGTTTTCTGGCCGAGGGGTTGGCGGAAAAGGGGGTTGCACATTTTCGGAGCTGTTTTCGAGGTATTCAACTCAATGCGTGGCCTCAAGGTCGATGTTCAAAATGGCCATCATTGTATATATATTTCTGCCGTATGAACGGTAAAGGAGGATATTGACATGGCTGAGAATAGGAAAAGGGTCTTAGAGATGCTTGCCCAAAACAAGATAAATACTGATGAAGCTTATCGGCTCCTCAGTGCGCTGGAATCTGAAGGGAGCGCAGCTGAAGACACTGTAAAGGAAGGGACAGCAGCAAGAATGAAGTCCAAATACCTGCGCGTCTGCGTGGTGCCTGGCTCTGAGCACGAGCATGGTGGTAAGGGCGATCGTATCAATGTGCGTGTGCCCATGACACTAATACGCGCCGGCATGAAGTTCACTTCTCTGCTACCACCCGAGGCCAGGGATAAAGTTAACGGGGCTCTGCATGAGAAAGGTATAGATTTCGACATGCGTAATCTGAAGCCAGAAGAACTGGACGACCTTCTCGAAGCTTTGAGTGACCTTGAAGTGGATGTGGTGACTGATGAAGGAGAAGCGGTCAAAGTTTTTGTCGAATAGCGGTGCCACAAAGCAATTCCCAAGGAGCTGAGTACCCAATTCGGTACTCCGTTTTCTATTGTGTGGTCACAATCACAATAGTTTATTCGATGAAAATTAGAAATCCATTTGGAGATTTACTAATCTGATAGTAGGCAGCGGCCAATTTCTAGCATCAATTTATTTTCAGCCGGAGGCAGGCCAAGAAGAGTTTAACTGCTCTTGAAGATCTGGGAAGGTGACGTGACCACCGACGTATCCATTGATGCGTGCCACAGCAGTGGAATCTATGAAGTCGGCAAAATTCGGATAGATGGCAGATAGCTCTTCCATAAGGTCTGGTACCTGTTGTAGATAGTACTTCTGATGATAATCTTCGGCCAAATGAAACTCGGAAAAGGGAATAATCTCAGTGTAAACCCGGCGACCTGAGCTAACCTCTTCACGTTGCTTGGTTTCCATAGCTAGTTCGAGCTGCTCGCTGTTATGGTAGAACACTATGGACATATATTGCCTTGACCAGGGTCGCACTGTGGGATTGTGACTATCCCAGTAAACCTCCAGTAGCTGTTCATAGGAGATTAGAGTCGGGTCGTAATCAATTTGAATAGTCTCAGTATGGTCACCCAGGTTGTGGTAAGTAGGGCTTTCTGTTGTACCGCCTGCGTATCCGACACGGGTTCGGACGACACCGTCCAGGCTCCCGAAGATGGAGTCTGGAGCCCAAAAGCAGCCCAGGGCAAAAGTCGCCGTTTCAGTTTGCGCCGGTGCAGACGTGTCTATGGGAGGTATAGAGTCACCAGGAATTACACCGTCCTTTGGAAAATTCACTGTCGTACCCTCCTTGGGACAACCGAGAAGAATCCCAGCCAGAATAGCAGCAATTAATATTGCCCCCAGTAATAATGGTATAGTTGCTTTATTCAACCCTGTCATTTCCTACTCGTGTTCCTTTTCGGTTTCTACGAAATCTAACGCAATTGAATTTATGCAATAACGAAGTCTAGTCGGTGGCGGGCCATCTGCAAACACGTGTCCAAGGTGGGCATCACACCTCCGGCACATTACCTCGGTCCTTACTATTCCATAGCTACTATCTATGGCGGTTTGAATGCTCTGATCCGAGATGGGAGCCCAAAAGCTCGGCCATCCTGTTCCAGAATCAAACTTTGCCTCTGAACTGAACAGCTCATTACCACAGCATATACATATATAGATACCCTGTTCGTGAAAGTCATAGAATTCGCCTGTAAATGGTGGTTCAGTACCCTTCCTCCGCGTAACCTCATATTGTTCCGGTGTAAGTATTTGCCGCCACTCCTCATCTGTCTTGACAACCTTGTCGGTCATATCGTCTCCTTCTTGTACTGGGTATTGGTTATTACTATCTGGCGACACTTCGCTAACACAGCAAACTGAAACAGATAACGCTAGTATAAAAACTAAGAGCATAGTGAACGTAAATAGTCTAGACACGATTTCTCCTTCTCTTTTCGTCCGTTCCCGTAGCTACTCTTCCAACAGGTGCATAAGCCGTCAATACAAGTAGATTCTAGTTTACGTGGTTGCAAGATTTTTGTATGTGATTTTTGTCTCACCCGGCTTAAGGACATCCCACTGAGCAGTCCGTAAGCTCCTGAACTTCCGTGCCGGGAATCTTCAACGAGAGATGCAGAACGAATTGAACCTTTACTTGCTTTGGGCTAAAATGCCCTCAAAGGCACTTCAGAGCCCCTACAAGCCTTATCAATCAGTCTATCAGGGATTCCCCCCCCTTTGTGCCCGACAATCTGGCCTTCCTTCATTCTCTGGATTAAATAATCACGTACAGAGAGAGTTTACAACTTTACCTTGAAAAACGCATTCTGGCCGAATTGAACAACTTCAATTTTTTAACACCCAAAATATTGCCAGTCCGTCTTCATTAGCGATTTGGCTTTGATTTGTACCGTTAGGTCACTCTTGGGTTTTCACGGTGGTGAGAAGTTCGTTAGCAAAAGGAAGTATTGACAATCAAACAAACAGGCATAATATAATAGCAAAAATCATACGTGACCTACTTTCAATAATAAGGGGAAGAGCAGGTGGTTGGAGTGAGAATTGCAATAATTTTAGGGGTTATCATTGGCATAGTAGTCGTATTCGCCTTGAGAATGAGTCGGGAGCGTTCTGGGTTCGAATCGGTTATTACGAAATTTATGAAAGCTGGGGCAGCAAGGAATATGGGAGCAGCGTATGCTTGTTGGTCTCCCCACTCGGCTACCGAAGAAGACATAGCCGAGTTCATCGAAAGCAGATACGAAGTGTTTGGAGGCTACGAGGGTTTGACTATCAACGACCAGGGGACACGGTCCGGTGTCGGAGGTATCACTGAAGGTGATGTGAGTGGCGACATTATTTATAGTGGCGACCAAAGATTGCCATTAGGGGCTCGGCTGGTGAAGGAGAATGACGTTTGGAAGATAATAGGTATCCGAATAGGCTCGACTTCCTTATTTATTTTTTAATTAGCATGGCATAAATCAGTACGCCTAATTTAGCTGGTAGGCCGTACAGGGCTCGAACCTGTGACACCCTGATTAAAAGTCAGGTGCTCTACCAACTGAGCTAACGGCCCATAACTTTGTGAGCTATACGCAGACTATTTTTCTATTGTCAAAAGATTGGAAATGTATATAGCGAAAGCGGGGTGAATGTCGCAAATGAATCCCCCGTCAACTGCCTCTACAGAGAAGGTTACCCTATTTGGCTTCCTGAGGGGATCGCCAAATTTATTAAGCCCCATTTCATCCCAGGGCATATTGTGGCCTAATATTTCCAACAGGCCCTTAACATCCCTAGGGTCTTCTACTATCACTTCGAAAGGAAGCTGATGTGCCAACCCTGCCAACTGGCTATTATTTAGCTTTATCCTCATTTTCTAATTTATATTTGTGCTGGTTATGGCTATCAACCCAGCGGGTGATGGGATTCGAACCCACGACGTCTTGCTTGGGAAGCTAGTATGAGAACGGAATGACTATTGACATATAAAAACGTCATATTTTATGATATGTCATGGGGGTTGAAATGTCAACTAAAATGAAAACGTTAGAAGTTTTAGAGACGGTTTTAAAAGGTAAGAGGTTGAAGCCTAATACTCAAAGACATTATCGTGATGCGCTGGGTTCGTTGGCTCGGTATTCTGAAGATTGGCCTGTTAGTGGCGTGATTATTAATGAATGGTTAGCGTCTTTGGAAGGGTATGCTGATACGACGATAAAGATGTGGTTTGACTTCGTCAATGCTGCGGGCAAGTATATGCAGAAGGCTTATAAGGTAGATAATCCGTGTGCTGAGGCTGAAAGGCCGAGGGTAAGTAAAAAGAAGCGTAGGTATTTTACCATTGATGAGCTGGTGGCGATAATCAAGGCATGTGTGAATGAATTTGAGCTTTTGTTGGTGCTGACGTTGATAGACTCTGCCTGCCGTATAGGTGAGTTAGTGAATTTAAAAGGTGGTGATGTAGCTGATGGGTTTATCAATGTGGTAGGCAAGACCGGCCAGAGGCGTTATAGGCTTGATATGAGGTTGTGTGAGAAGTTAAGAGATATGGCTGATGGTGATGATAAGCCTGTATTCAAGAATAGGTTTGGTGGATTTTATCAGGATGGTGATGGCCTTGGTCATAGAGTTCGATATGTGGTTGAGCGTGCTGGTATTAAAGGGAAAAAAGTAGGTGTGCACACGTTAAGGCATAGTAGTGCTTCGTTGGTAGCGCGTGAGACTGGCCAGGCGTTAATAGTAAAGGCTTTACTTCAGCATGACGACTTGAAAACGAGTATGGGTTATATCCATGATGTTGAAGATATAATACAGGATAAGTATAGTCCTCTTAGGCTGTTGGGTGAGCAGTATAAAAAGGCTGGTGGTGATAATGGTGGAATTAAGGTTGAGCAATTACAGTTAACTGAAGGTGAGCGTATTGGTGAGTCTGTAGCTGTAGTGCCAGTTTCTAGTGAGATAGTAGCTGGAGCTGATATAGATGATTTGGTTAGTGATATGTTCCCGAAGGTTCGGGAAGGTGTAGCGGTGAGGACTGTATTAAAGTATGAGGACCTATTGCGGATGCGAAAAGTATTTGTGTGGTATGCGAGGAATAATCCTGGTGATAATGATATAGCTTGGGCAAGGGAGCTTATGAAGCGTATGCTTCGTAAAGGTGGAAGTGAACGATATGCAAGTAAGAAGTAATGTAATAGGAGACTTTATTGAGAAGTATATGGTATGAAAAAGAAGTTGCAGGGTTCCAGGAATCGTAGAGATAACAAATTGCTGGCTTTTGGGGGTATACTTTTTATTACGTTCAGCGTTATGTTGATTTTGAATACTATTAATATAACCGCAGAATCTGTTAGTTTTGTAGGGAGGGTTGAGTCTGGGGTACTTGGTTTGGTCGTTGCGGTAGGATTCTTTTTACTTGGTCGGTGGTTCTTGAGGAAGGTAAATAATGATGGAGATAGGAAATTAGCATGGGCGAGTGTATGTATTACGAGTGGTATGTCGTTTGTATTCTTGGGAGGGCGTGTTTTTTACACGGTGGAAACAGGTGTGTGGCGTTTTGTGGTTAGCTTGGGGGTGATAGCAGTGGGAATTGTGGTAATCTGGATGGGCTTAAGGCGGATGCCACAGCGATAATAAATTAATCTATAGGTTAGGCTCTCGGCAGTGTTTTGGTTCGCTTGTATGGTGATAGGTGACTGAGTACAAGAAATAGTTTTAGGCCATATGATAGCGTTGGTTTCGATTCTTAACAAGATAGTGGTAGATTTCCTCAAAAGTCAAGGGCTTTAGAGCGTAGCGTCCCTTTACTTTTTCCTCTGAGAGTATAATAAAGTGCCGGGAAGGTGTTGCCCTCCCGTTATTAGGATAGGAGTGATAGACATTCTTTTCAGAATGTCTATTTAGCTATGTGGTGGTTGACGAGAAGCGGGCAATGATATATATTGGAGTTGGATTTGGTTGTTATGTTGCTGGTGTACTGTGGATGTTAATTTTGAAGCCGGAAGGGCCTGCCCTTTCACTTATGAGGTGTTCAGCGACATTCTTTTCAGAATATTCATTGGCAGAGGTCTTAGCTAGCTTGTAATTAGGGTATAGGTATAATGGAGGTTCAGGGAAAGGGTTCTCCTTTCCCTGTTATCAGGTAAGTTTTTCATGTCTGTCATAGGATGGTAGGGCCTCTTTTTTCGTAAACGGAAGGGGCTTTAGCCTCTTTGTCTTTTCTGCGTGATTCCCGGTAGTCTTTAAGCAGACATATCATAGTTAGGATGAAAGTAACGAAGGCGAAAGATGCAAGTGCAATAGCTATGGGAAGGATATATGAGTTGGGGTGCTGGGTTTGGTCTAAGTAGATGAGGAGCTGAATTGATGCGGCAAGAAAGGTGGCGAATAATAGGCCTAGAATGTACCAAGCACGTCTGTAAAAGTCGAGCATATGACTATTGTATGCTCGGTGACAGAATAAATCAAAGTATGGAGGAGTGGTGAGTTAACAACTGAGTTGTTCTTTGAGTTAGCTTCCCACGTTCTTGTCTGGAACGTGCCTTGACAGGTCTTCCTGCAAGGATGTAAATAAAGTTAAGGTTTTAAGGAGGGTAATATGAGGAAAAAGCATAAGAAGGCGTATATATATTTTAGGATTGCTAGCAAGGCAGTTGGTCTTATATTAGCTGTGTATGCTATCGGTGTATTTGGGTTGGAATTTTTACGAAGTGCAGGGATAAATGTAGAAATGAGATATTTGGTGCTTTTTAGTGTAGGGTTGGTATTATGGGTGGTGGAAAGTTTCCTCGGTACATTTGATGATTTGGGGAAACTTGAGGAGAAGTTGGAAGAAGGGGGGCAGGCTTTGAGACGGAAAAATGGATGAAGTTATGGTCTTGAAGTGGAGAGAACGGAGGAAACGGTGTTCACGGTGTGAGCTGGTAAACCACAAAACAACAAAAGTGTAGGTAGGGTTGGGATGGTTGACGGGCTTGTAGGAGTCTTAGAAGTGCCTTTGAGGGCATTTTTGTTACAAGGCTTGAGGCGGAAGGCGGTGGCGGTAGTCGCCACGTAGCCTGAGTTCTCGGTCCCTGTTCTCCTCTCCCTGTTACCAGGTGTTGACTTGTTGATTCTGCTGGTGTAGAATACCTGTGGCTCTTTAAAAGTTGTATGATTGAGTGAACGTAGGTAATCGGTGAAAAACGTACCGACAGCCTACCTGGTTCAGCCAGGTCGGTGCCCGTAAGTTGGTGGAGTTAGCCTAAATCGGGGAAATCTAGGTCGGGATTCCGTGAGGATCGCTATGTGGCGGTCCTTTTTTTATTTTTGGATGTGTAAGACATGGGAGTGGAAAAGGAAATTTATGGTCGGGTTAGTTAATGGGCCTGTAGGAGGCTTAAAAGTGCTTTTGAGGGCATTTTTATTGCAAGGCTCAAGGCGAAAGGCGGTGGCGGAACGCCACGCCTTGCCATGTGGAGTGCCGGGCTTCTGTTTCCTGTTCGCTGGTAATAGTATATCACTAGACTATAACTACAAACTATCTCTATATAATAACTATATAGTAGATATTATAGAGTAATACTCAATAAATAATCTCTATATATATTAGGTGAAATGTTACTTGATTTATGATTTGCGGGTGTAACTGATGAGAGAGCGTAGGATTGAATGGCGTGAGTTAACGAGTGCTGAAAAGCGTAAGTATGCTATGGCTATGAGGCGTTTGAATTTAGGCATTTGGGGTTATCAGGTAAGTACTTTGAGGGCTGTACACCTGACGACGAAGGAAGGTAATGATAATACGCCTTGGGTTTTTGCCAGGGATTTAAGGAAGCTGGTTAATAGCTTCAGAGGTGATGGATATGATTTACAGTACAATGGTGCTTTGGAGTTTTCTCCTGAGAAGCATTTATTGCATTGGCACGGGATATTTAGAATAAAAGGTGGCTTCTTTTTGAAGCCTATGATTTCGTGGCAAGATAAGGCAGCGGTTAGGCGTGAGTTAGGTGATAGGTGGAATAAGTGTCATGGTGCTTTTGTGGTCCAGATTACAGAGGTGTTGAGTAGGAAGGATTTGGAGAAGTATATATTGAAGCACATATTGAAAGAGTATATAGGCGTTAATGAAGATATGAGGAATAAGTTTCTATTCTCAAGAGGTTGGATGCGTGAAGGATGGAAGAAGGTTGAAGATTTAGCTAAGTTGTGGGTTTTAGGTGGAACTGAGTCTGATGGTGGTATGAGTCCGATGATGATGACGAAGGAAGGATGGGATAAGGTTAATGAGATAGTTGAGTATTGGGCTGAGAAAAAGACAGTTATGTTTCGTGGTGAAGGTGTTAATGGTGAGATAAGCGGTTATCTGTACATGGAATTAGGTCGTATTCGTGAAGTGTTTGGAAGTGCGTTTGAGATTAAGCGCAATGGAAAGGTTTGTAGTAGTAAATTTGAGTATTTAGATTTTTAGGAGGTGAGTATGTTTTTAACAAGGATTGCTAGTACTGTGTCAGGTCGTTCAACTAAGGAAGCTCGGCGAAGCTATGCTCCCGATGGTAAGTTGATTGCTGAGTTCTTTTTAGCTTGTGGAAATGGAAGTGTGAAGTATCCGACGATGTATGTGAAGGTTTGTGTATGGGAAAATTTAGCGGAAAAGGCGTTGAATGTTATAGATAGGAAAGGTTTGAATATTGAAGCAAGTGGATTCCTGCAAGTGAAGCAGTATGAAGGTAAATATGGGAAGTCGCTTTTGATTGAGTTGATGGATGTTCGTGAGCTTAGGCTGTTTGATAGGGATGGTAATTTGAAGCAAGTGCTTACTGGTGATAAAGTAAGGAAAGAGGGGTAAACTATGGCTGACATTAGGGATGCGATTCACTGGTGGCTTTCGGAAAATTGTACGAGACACGTGGAGAGCTTTGTATCTTTGGAAGCACTGTTGGTACACTTCTTCTCTCTGTCGGATTCCCTGTATTATGCCTTGAAGGAGGAGCCTGTTGAGGTGATTGGTGTGGGTCGTGTAAGGAAAGATAGTCCGGTTGAACCGATTGACAAGGAGGCTGAACGGGTTGAACTTGAATTATTTGGGAGAAAAGTAGCGTGTAGTAAGAATCTTATTTGCGTGGTGAATCCATTGTCGGATAAGGCTTTTTTCCGGCTGAGGGGTAGGTTGGCTTTAGTGGGGGATGTGGTTTGTTTTGCAAAGGAAGTGAGGAAGTTAAGCGATCGATTAGATGGAAGGAATCTTTCTGATGTGTTGGACAGGCATTTACCAAATTTGGAGAAATACTGGTATGTGAGGAACTTTTTTACGCATTTGAACAGGAGAATAGGGAAAGATATAAATAAACATGGTGTTACTGGTGAATTAGAAGTTCCGGAGATAGGCGTCAAATTCTCAGAAGATGCCGAGGGATGTATGTACTTTGGATTTGACGAGAATAGTACTGTGTATTTCCATGATAGGCAGTCTCGTGGAGCTAAAGCTTCTCCGAAATCGCTTTCTTTCAGTAAGCGGGGCATGGCTGACATGTTCTCGCTGGTCATGGATTTGTATGACTTATTTACTTCGCATACCAGTCACGCACACGATTATCTGCCTTCGGGGGCGGTATATGATTTGAGCTAAGAGTGGGGGTGTTGAAGTTTTTGGTTGGTGGGTTACGCCAAGTCTGTAATTGCTCTTATTGCTTTGGCCTTAATGTTACGGACAGGAAGAAAACTGTAGTTTGGCCGGTATGTGGTAGTGTTTGGTGATAGTATGGAGCGGGAGACGAGACTCGAACTCGCGACCCTCTGCTTGGGAAGCAGATGCTCTACCACTGAGCTACTCCCGCATGAGTGCTGTTATGGCTATTGGTGTTAAGGTGTTTCTGAGAATATCTCCCCCGAATAGTCATTCCCATACTGCTTGGGAAGCAAGCACTCTACCGCTGAGTTACACCCGCAATTAACTATATTATATCAAATGGGAGGGATAATGGTGTCAAGGATGGATTACTCTGGTGGTACAAGTGTCAACAGTTTCTTGACAATTTTGGGATATTTGGCAATGAAGAGTAGTTCATCCTCCTCTAGTGGTTTTTGCGCTTCCACGTTGGCATACCGTGCTAGTTCCAGAACCTCTTCAGCCTGCCTGGCATCGTCAAACGATACCTCCAGCTGGCCCATTATATGACTGAAGCCTGATATCCCGCTATATTCTCCTGAGCATATCTCTCTGCCGGTCTCTACAAGCTCCTGTTCACCTCTCCCTAGTTCGTCGAAGCTATATAGCTCGTAGTTCTCGGGGTCTTTCAATACTCCATCGGCATGAATGCCAGAGCTGTGAGCAAAGGCATTGGCTCCGACGCCAGGTTGGTTAATAGGAATGGGGACCCTGAAGGCATAGCTGGCAAATTTGCTTAATTTCCAGGCTTTTGTCAGGTCTATGGGCTTTCCCAGTTGATATTTGTCCTCAAATCCATTGGATTTGGTGGAAGCTAGAACGGAGGCTACAAGGTCAGCATTGCCGGCTCTCTCTCCAATTCCATTGACTGTGGTGTTGATGTAAGCATCCTGCCCACCGTCTATAGCCCCTTTAGCCCCGGCAATTGAATTAGCCACAGCCATTCCCAGGTCGTTATGACAGTGAAGCTCAATAGGTATTCCGACATCCTCCGCCAGAGTTTTGGCGTTCTCGTAGATGGTAAATGCATTGTCATAGCCCAGGGTATCACAATACCTGAGTCTGTCAGCCCCATGTTCCTTGGCTGCCAGGCCGAATTTGACTAAAAAATCTGTTTCTGTTCTGGAGGCATCCTCGGCATTTACACCTACGCTTTCAGCTCCATGAGCACGAGCCGCTTCTAAAGCATCGACCATCATGCTTACGATATCTTCTCGGCTCTTTGTGCCCTTAAATTTGCCTTGAAGCATTTGGGCCGATGTGGAAATAGAGATATTGAGGTGCTTAATATTCGGGACAAGCTTGAAGGTTTTCTCCACATCAGCGACGATTGCCCTTATCCATCCTCCTAACCGGATGGACTGCAGGACGCCCATTTCAGCCAGTTCTAGGTTCGCCTGCAGGTAAAAAGATTCGTGTCTCGTCGTGGGGAAACCAAATTCGGACTGGAAGACACCCATTTCGTTGAGGTAAATATTCATCATGGTCTTTTCCAGCTTGGACAGACCGAGGTTGGCGGTTTGAACGCCATCGCGATTAGTAACATCTAAAAAATAAATCTTGGCCATCTTTGCCTCCCCGAGGATAAACTGGATAAGGATAGCATTATTCCTCGATATTATCAAATCAATATATTGGTTGAGGGTAGCAAAATCCCAGGCTACATCGGGCTAGCCAGGTCACGTAAGCTTGGGCACTAATTGGTCCAGCGCCATTACCGTTGACTCGTATGCTGAACCCAGAGTTGGAGAGTAACAGGTGTCAATCAAGGCCAGTTGTTCAACCGGGACTCTCAGCGCTATGGCAAGAGCGAGTCTGTCGATCTTCCCTGCCACCATTTCTTCCGAAATGATTTGGGTTCCAACCAAGCTTTTGGTCTGCGGATCAGCAATGAGCTTGATGTGGATAGGTTTGCCCCCATATAATCTCCGCCGCGTAGCAGTCCTCATTATATTACAGACTACATTCCATCCTTGCTCTCGTGCATAAGTTTCGCTGAAGCCCACCGTGCCTACTTCATGGTTGAAAACTCGGGTAACGAATGTCATTACCGTACCTTGGTGAGGAAGAATATTGCCTCGAACTAGATTTGTAGCTGCAATCCTTCCCGTTTTAGCCCCAGAAGTGGCGGTCTGGTAAGTCCTTTTAGAACCTGTGATTCTGTCCCAATTCTCCATACAATCCCCGATAGCATAAATATCCGGGTCATTGGTCTGGAGGTATTCATTCACGGCGATGGCCCCCGATTCGCCTATACGTATACCGGCTTTTTTGGCTAACTCTACATTAGGCCTGGAACCAGTAGCAAAGAAAACAAAGTCCACCTCAAGCTCCCGACCTGGAAGAGATACGATTTTTTTACCATTATGGCTTTTTATGCCGTTGACCCTCGCCGATAGAAGCAGTTCTATACCTTTTTCCTTTATCCCTCTTTCAACGATTTCTGCCATATCTTTATCCAGGTATGCCCGGAGGACACAATCTGACCTGCCTAGAAGGTATATTTTGTTATAATTTCTTGCTTTCAGAACCTCAGCTACATCCAGGGCAATTTGTCCCGTGCCCACGATGGCCGCGCTCGAATACTTGGAAATGGCCTCCTCGAAGGCTCTGGCAGTCTCCAGACTGGTGTTTAAGGAGAATTCATTTTCGCCGTTTAATCCTGGTATAGGAGGGATAGTATATATGGAACCCAAATCTAGAATTGCTTTATCATACCGGTAACTTTCTCCACCAGCTATCAGGAGCTTTTCCTCCCTGATGATATCGGTAACCTCCGTATTCAAGTGAACATTAATGTTCCTTTCGTCGTAGAATTTCTGTCTGAACACAAAAGTGTCCTGCCATGATGGGAGGAATCCATTCAGCACGTAAGGAATCGTACAGGGCTCGTGACCTATCTCGCTACGTTTGTCGAATAAATCAATTTGAGCTTCTTCATCCAAACGGCGAATAACATTGGCTGCATTATTAGCACCTCCTCCACCACCTATTATGCAAACATTCATCTTGCCTCCTTTGTATACTTTTGAGTTGTAAACCTTAGCCAGAGTGCCAGACAGCTTGCCTGGTCAATTGCTTCCTTTATTTCCATACTTTGAATTATACTATCAAGCAATGACAGCCAGAGCAATAGAATGGCTTGATGGCAAGCTAAGGATACTAGACCAGAGCAAGCTTCCCGGGGAGCAAATCTTCGCCGACCTGGATAATTATCACGATGTAGTTCTAGCTATTAAGGAAATGAGGGTTCGCGGGGCACCAGCCATCGGGGTCGCTGCTGCCTATGGTATAGCTCTGGGGGCATCAGGTATTAAAACAGCAAACAAGGATGAATTTCTCACCCAATTGAATCAGGTCATGCAAACTTTTGCTGACTCCAGGCCTACCGCGGTCAACCTTTTTCAAGCTATCAACAGGATGAAAAAAGCTGTCAGGGGAGACGGCGTTACTGAAATAAAAAGTTCGCTTATAAATGAAGCAAAGCGAATTCACCAGGAAGAAATAACCGCAACCAGGCAGCTCAGCCAGCTGGGAGCCGAGCTTATCAAGGATGGTTTCACCCTGCTTACTCATTGTAACGCCGGTCCTTTAGCCACCGCCGGCTATGGCACTGCCCTGGGTGTAATCAAAGCTGCTAAAGAGCAAGGAAAGAGAGTGAGCGTCTTTGCCACGGAAACCCGTCCCCTTCTCCAGGGAGCCAGGCTCACTACCTGGGAACTAAGGCAAGAGGGTATCCCGGTAACTTTGATTACCGATTCTATGGCCGGCTATTTTATGAAACGGGGAGAGATTGACTGCGTCATTGTTGGCGCCGACAGGATTGCCGCCAATGGCTATACTGCCAACAAGATTGGCACCTACACCCTAGCGGTACTTGCCAATGCCCACGGTATCCCATTCTATGTTGCCGCCCCGACCACCACCATTGACCTCTCCCTGACCAGTGGCTACCAAATCCCGATTGAAGAGCGAAACCCTGAGGAGGTAACCCATATTCAGGGAGTGCCCATTGCTCCCGATGGCATAAGAGCAGCCAATCCCGCCTTCGATGTCACTCCCCATAGTTATATAACTGCCATAATCACCGAAAAAGGTATAATAAAAAAGCCTTATGGAAAGGAGTTGCTAAACATAGCAAAGTGATCTTGGGGGAGAGAAGACTAAAGATGAGCAGTAAATCCAATTAAGGTAAGATAGAGACATGGCTATAACTAAAGAAGAAGCTCGTCAAGAGTTAGCGAAATTAGTTGACAAGTATCAAAGTTTGACTCCGTCAGCCATCAGGAAGTACACCGAAGCAGATACTCGCCGTATTTTTGTCATGCCTCTATTCCATGCTCTGGGCTGGGATGTATATAGCCGAGAAGAGGTAGCCGAGGAAGTCAAAGCAGCCACTGGGCGGGTAGATTATGTCTTTAAACTGCGTGGCGTCTCCCAGTTTTACTTAGAGGCTAAAGCGTTACGAGTTGACTTGACCAAGCCCGAATACATAAAGCAAGCGATTACCTACGCCTACAATAAAGGAATAACCTGGGCAGTGCTTAGTGATTTTGAAGGATTGCAGGTTTACAATGCTCAAACGGGCCGCCTTTTTATAAACCTTTCCCGGGATAATTATCTTAAGGATTTCGATGACCTTTGGCTCCTATCTCGAGAGTCGCTAGAAAGTAATGCTCTGAATGAAAGAGCCGAAAGATACGGAGCGCTTCCTCCACGGCTAGGAATAGAGCAAAGACTTTTTAATCAACTCCGTCATTGGCGTGAAGAACTCTTTACCCAGCTTTATCACTACAATCCAAACCTGAACTTTAATCAAATAGACGAAGTTATCCAGCGACTCTTTAACCGTCTAATCTTTATTCGCACCTGTGAAGATAGAAGAATAGAAGACCGAGTTCTGCTTGGTGCTGTCCATGAGTGGCGCAGCAGTGGGTGTAGGGAAGAGCTTATCGAAGCGTTGCGCAGTATCTTCAGAGATTTTGATGGCTATTATGACAGCGACCTTTTTGCTCTCCATCTGGTTGACAAGGTTTTCATTGAAAGCGTAACTGTTGAGAGTATCATCGATGGCTTATATGAGATTCCGGGTGGCATGGTCAGCTATGATTTTTCCCTTATCGACGCTGATGTATTGGGCACAGTATATGAGCAATATCTAGGGCATGTAGCCACTGTGGTTAAGCAGCGGACGAAAGAGGCCCAAATTCGAATGGATTTAGGCCTCCCTTCTGAGCCAACATTTGAACTTACTGCCAAAAAGGAACGACGCAAAGAGCAAGGAATTTACTATACTCCCAGATTCGTGACCGACTATATAGTTAAAGAAACCGTGGGACGCTTCCTCAAAGAGCATAGCCACAATGAAATACTCAATGTTAAGATTCTAGACCCAGCCTGTGGCTCCGGCTCTTTTCTAATACGTGCCTATGACGAACTCCTAAACTATCACGCTTACAGAAGTGGCAAATCCGTTACTGAACTCGATCAATGGGAACGCTTGCCTATCCTCATTAAGAACATCTTCGGCGTTGACCTCGATATGCAAGCTGTTGAGATAGCTCGCTTAAACCTTTTGTTGCGTAGTCTAGCGAAGCGAGAGACTCTCCCCGGCCTTGCTGATAACATCCGCCAGGGCAACTCTCTTATCTCTGGTACCGAAGAAGAACTAAGAAGTTACTTTGGCGATAACTGGCAAGAAAAGAAGCCATTCAACTGGGAGCAGGAGTTTGAGGGCATTATGGCGGACGGCGGCTTTGATGTCGTAATAGGTAATCCACCGTATGTGGGTTTCCATGGTTTCATGGATCAAAAGGATTATCTTAAAGATGTGTATGAATCAGCTCAAGGTAGGTTTGATGTATACCTCCCATTTATTGAAAGATGTGTTAGGCTCTTAAAAGAAGGTGGGCTTTTGAGTTTCATATGCCCAACCAATTTCATGAAGAGACAGCATGGTCAAGCCTTAAGGAAATTTTTGAAGAACACTTGTAAGATTTTGCAAATCGTAGACTTTCAGGATCAACAAATCTTTGAACAAGCGTTAAATTACACCGGCATTTTTATTCTTGAAAAATCCAAACCTACCTCTAAACATCTTGTAACGTACATCCCTGAAAGAATAGGCGGGGAACAACTCTCTATAGAGCAGGATGCCCTACAAGATGATGGGTGGATATTTAGGCACAAAACATACGAACAAATCGTGACCAAAATTGAAGCACAAGCAAACATGACTCTAGGTGAGTTAACAGAAAGTATTTCAGAGGGTATCGTGACCGGGAAAAATCAAGTGTTCCTCGTACCTGTAGATATAGCTAATAAGCTAGGACTGGAAAAAGAACTTTTGAAGCCAGCTATTCAAGGAAGGCAGATTCAGCGATATTTTCATGAACCACCGGAACATGTGGTTATATATCCCTACCGGAGTAAGAAAAATCATACTGAGCTTATCCCAGAAGAGGATTTGGCGCGTCTTTTCCCAATAGCTTGGGAGTATCTCTTCTCCCATAGGCATAACCTTACGGGCCGAAAATACTTTGATAAATCCGCAAAAGCTTGGTATGAATTATGGTGTGAGCGCACGTTTCCTCAACAAGCAACCAATAAGATAATTGTCCCAGAGCTAGCTTCGTGCAACAGGTTTTCTTACTGTGAGAAGTCTATATTCTACTTAGACACAGTTTGTGGAATCCTCCTAAAAAGTAAAGAACCTGAAGCTTATCTATACTTACTAGGTCTGCTGAATTCATCCCTCTTAGAATTCTATTACAAAAAGACCACAGTCCCTAAAGCTGGAGGATTTTATATTTATAAAACCATGTTCTTAAAAAGGCTCCCCATCCGCTGCATTGATTTTGATGACCCCACTGAAAAAAAGATGCATGATGATCTAGTGGCTCTGGTAGATAAGATGCTGGAGCTAAACAAACGCTTGGCTCCCATTCGCAACACGCCTTGCAATGAGCGTGATGAGCTACTTAGAGAAATAAAGCGCACCGATAGCGAGATAGACAACCTTGTCTATGACTTGTATGGACTGACCGAAGAAGAGAGAAAGATAATAGAAGGAAGCTGAAAATTCTTCGCTGAGAGCAGAATTAAGATAACGCAAAGAGGAGTGTTCTGGTGCCTACTGGAGATTTTGTTATTGGGGCTGACGGCAAACTTGTAATTAAAGTCGGCCCTTGGGCAAAAGATAAGCTATTCTATATTGGACGATACTGCTATATCTTCAATGCTGGCATGAAAAATAAGTGGCCAATTCGAACCTATATAGACCTATTTGCTGGGCCAGGGAGATGCCTTATTGAAGGAACAAAGGAAGAAATCGACGGATCGCCTGTTATAGCCTTGAAGTGCAAAGCGCCATTCACACACTATTTCTTTAATGATATAGAGCCTAGTCTCATTGAATCCCTTCAGGCACGAGTAAAACCATTTAGGTTTGTGACTATCAGTTGCTTCAGTGGAAATTGCAATGAAATCATAAATGACTTGGTACAGAAGTTGCCTTCCAATTCTTTAAACTTCTGCTTTATTGACCCAACGAATTGGCAGGTCAATTTTGATTCTATACGGAGGCTTACAGAGAAAAGACAGATGGATCTTGCTGTAACCTTCCACGTTGGAAGTATGAAGAGAGCCGCTAATAAGCCTCCGCAGGATTTATTGGATTTCTTCCCTGATTCTAGCTGGCAGCAAGAGTATGAGGAGGCTAGGGAAATGCACAGATCAACAGGACGTGTATTACTTGATGCCTATGAACAAGGATTAAGGAGTCTGGGATACGTTGGAATAAAGGACTATGTGGTCGAGACAAATAGAAGAAAAGTGCCACTCTACTATTTAATATTTGCCAGCAAGGATCCCAAAGGTGCGGAGTTTTGGGACAAAATTGCTGGGCGCTCAGAAGCAGGGCAATTGAGAATGCCAATGTGACATGGCGGAAAATCATTAGGAGAAAAATGTCAAGTTCAAGGATTGTTCTCCATGAATATGAGTTATTAGATGTCGCCACAAATCTTTTAGCTCAGCAAGTAGGAGATGGCTCAATCATAAAAAGATTTGATAAGACTCCCTCTCCTACCAAGCAGACGAATGTCGTTTGCCCCCACTTCCTTGAGTTGAAATGGGCTTACGGTTGCCCTTTTGATTGTGCTTGGTGTTACCTAAAAGGGACTTTCAGATTCCTACCTACCGGCACAAAGCCTGTGATTAAAGATTATGCAAAGATAGGATCGCATACTAGGAGATTTCTCAGCGAAGTAACAACCCCCGAAATCCTTAACACGGGCGAGATAGCCGATTCTCTAATGTGGGAAAGCTCACGTAAGCCCTTCTCTAAGTTTATTATTCCTATATTTGAAGAGCAGAATAGACACAAAGTATTATTCGTAACCAAGTCCGATAAAATAAAGAATTTGCTAGAGATTAACCCGCATAATCAAGTTATCATGAGCTTCAGTCTTAATGCAGATGAGGTAGCCAAAAGGTGGGAGAAAGGCGCCCCATCTGTTGATAGAAGGATCGAGGCAGGACGAAGACTTAGCCAAGCGGGCTATGAAGTTAGGATAAGGATTGACCCCATGGTGCCAATCCCACAGTGGAAGATGCATTATACCAATCTCATCGACCAAATTTTCAGGAGTTTTGTTCCAGCCCGAATTACCCTAGGGTCGCTTCGGGGATTGCAGACTACAATCAACGGAGCTGCAGATAAAAGCTGGCAGGAATACCTGAAAGAAAACTCTAACTGGGGGAAGAAAGTGGAATTTAATACTCGTTATGAGATATACGCCACAGTTATCAACCAGCTCAAGGAAGATTATAACTATGAAGAGGTTGCACTTTGCAAAGAAACCCTGGCAATGTGGGCGAAGCTAGGGATGGATTATAGAAAGATTAAGTGCAACTGCGTGTGGTAAAGGCGTTGTAATAGACATGTGCTATACTAAAAGTAGTAGTTAAAAGAGAGATATTATGAGAGAAGAGTTTACTGTTATCATCGAGCGCGACGAGGAGGGCCTCTTTGTGGGCACTGTACCTTCCCTTAGGGGGTGTCATACTCAGGCACGCTCTCTGGATGAACTTATGGAGCGCATAAAAGAAGCTATCCAATTGTGCCTGGAAGTAGAAGGCGATCTGGCTCCTGAACAACTACAACTTATAGGTGTCCAAAAGGTAGCTCTATGAGCCGATTACCTCACCTAACTGGCAGCGAAGTAGTTCGTACTCTACAAAAGGCAGATTTTGAAATAGTCCGTCAGCGAGGTAGCCATATTTATATGAGGCATGCTGATGGGAGAGCTACCGTAGTGCCAGTGCACAAAGGTGAGGATTTAGGCTCTGGTATTTTGTCTAAGATCCTACGAGATGCAGAGATGAGCCGTGAAGAATTTCGCCAGTTATTATAGAGTGCTTTAAAAGCAATTAAAGCAATGTGGGCAAAGCTAGGGATGGATTGTAGAAGAATTAAATGTAACTGTGTGTGGTAAAGCTTGGTACGGGATTTTGGGAAATAAAAAGCGGCCCCTGCGAGCGACTAGCTTGCAGCTAGTTTATGCCACCTTCCGGTGACACACTTAACACAGGACTTACCCGCTGTCATAAGCTTGGCATGATAGTGCCGATGCCGTCAAGTTGTTTTAGACAATATATTTGCTTTCCCTTTTAGGAGTTGCAGTGATAAAATGATGTAAAGGATAGCAATGTCAGGACATTCTAAGTGGTCACAGATTAAGCGGCAAAAGGGAGTAGCCGATGCCAAGCGCGGGCAGTTATTTACCAAGCTTGCCCGAGAAATCATAGTTGCGGTGCGACAAGGTGGAGCTAATTCAGAAAGTAATTTCCAGTTACGTTTAGCAGTACAGAAAGCCCGTGATAATAACATGCCTTTGGAGAATATCGAGAGAGCCATAAAGCGGGGTAGCGGTGAAGCCGGGGAAGTTACCTTAATTGAGATGAAACTCGAAGGCTATGGGCCAAGCGGGATAGCAGTTTTGGTGGAAGCCTTGACCGATAACCGTAATCGCACCATTCAGGATGTGCGCCGTCTCTTCACCCGCCACGGGAGTAGTCTTGGTGAGAGTGGTTGTGTCTCCTGGCTCTTTGAGAGTAGAGGAGTGATTACCGTAGAAAGCAATGCCTCAGATGCCGAAGGAATAGCGCTACGAGCTATCGATGCCGGGGCTGAAGATGTTAAGACCGAGAAGGATTATGTGGAAATTTACACGCAACCTCAGGATTTAGAAAAAGTAAGAAAGGTTATTGAAGAGAAAGAACATGTGATTTCGGCGGAGCTCTCGCTAACGCCTCAAACTACAGTGTTGCTGGAGGAAAATAAAGCAGTTCAAGCCCTGAATTTCCTCGACGAGCTAGAAGGCTTAGACGATGTACAGCACGTTTTCTCCAATATCGATTTTTCTGAGGCTACTTTAGAAAAGCTGCGCAGTTGAACCTAACATGTGCATTCTAGGCGTTGACCCTGGCACTATAAATTTAGGGTACGGTGTAGTAGATGGCGAGGAAGAAATGCATATGGTAGATTGCGGAGTAATCAAACTCCCATCCCGGCTTCCTATGGAGGAAAGACTGCGCTCTCTCTACACTGAATTAAGCAAAATTATCGCTAAGCATAAACCGAGCGAAGTAGCCATTGAAGAGCCCTTTATCGGCCGCAACGTAAGGTCAGCGTTCGATATTGGCAGAGCACAAGCTATAGCTATCCTGGCAGCTGTCAACCAGGGGTTGCCCATCTACTATTACTCACCAGCCAAGATAAAGCAGCAAATAACCAGCTACGGGCAAAGCGATAAACAACAGGTTCAAGAGATGGTAAGAGCCCAGCTCAGCCTCTCTGAGCTGCCTCAGCCTAGCGATGCTGCTGATGCCCTGGCTGTAGCCATGTGCCACATTCAGCAGAGGCGCCTTAACCAATGGCTTACTGAACATACGCCGAAATGATAGCTACATTAGAAGGAATACTGGAATCGCGTGGTAACGACTCCATTATCATTAATGTCGGCGGAATAGGTTTTCGGGTATATGTCTCCGGCTCAACTTTAAGCCAATTAGGAGCTGTTAAAGGCAAGGTCTCCCTCTATACCCATCTCCATGTGAGGGAGGATAATGTTTCTCTTTATGGTTTTGCCTCAAGCGATGAATTAGCTTTGTTCAAAAACCTTATTTCCGTCTCAGGAGTTGGCTCTAAGGTGGCTTTAGCCCTACTCTCGGCTTTGAAGCCTGAACAACTTGTCATGGCTATAACCAGCGACGATATCGACCTCATCAGCCAAGCGCCTGGCATCGGTAAAAAGATGGCCAGCCGCCTTGTCGTTGAACTCAGAGGCAAGCTGGAAAAGGAATGGAAAGAGGTAGCCCTGCCCTTGGCCCCGGAGAGTGCCGATGTCATAGCTGCTTTAACTGGCTTGGGCTACTCTTTAACGGAAGCTACCAAGGCCATCTCTAAGCTTCCAGATTCTGAGGAGCTAAGCTTAGAAGAGAAGATTACAATGGCGCTGCAACAGATGGCAGGAGGATAGGCTGACCGCAGTAGGGACAAGCAGGAAAGGCAAAAATCCCTCTTGTTTTGGCCTTGCTGAAACATGATAAAATGGAGTCCTGTTTTTTAGTTTAACTGTCTGTAAGCAAGGATGCGGATTTAGCTGAGATGGCATGTGTGAATATGACAATACTTTGTAAAGCGGAGGAAGAACTATGAAGTTTGTGAAATGGTTTGAGGAATTTGGAGCAAAGGATGTAGCTTTAGTCGGCGGTAAGAATGCCTCTCTTGGCGAAATGGTAAGAAATCTGGGCAAGAAAGGGGTAACCATTCCCCCCGGTTTTGCTATTACTGCTGAAGCATATAAGTATGTGGTAGAGAAAGCAGGCATAAGCCAAAAAATCAGAGACACTTTAGCGGACCTGGATACACAAGATATGGAAAATTTGGCGAAGAGGGGCGAAAAGATAAGGAATTTGATAGCAAATTCTCCCTGCCCTAAAGAATTAGAAGAGGAGATAAGAATTTGCTATCGAAAGATGGAAGAAAGATTTGGAAAGAACGTCGATGTGGCTGTGAGAAGCAGCGCTACTGCCGAAGATTTGCCTACAGCCTCATTTGCGGGACAGCAAACGAGTTATTTGAACGTGCGTGGAGAAGATGACCTCTTGGAGAAGGTCATGGACTGCTTTGCATCTTTGTTCACGAACCGGGCGATCTCCTACCGGGTGGATAAAGGTTTTGACCATCTCAGCGTTTACCTCTCCATAGGGGTGCAAAAGATGGTCCGCTCTGATTTAGCCTGCTCCGGTGTCATATTTTCCATAGACACGGAATCAGGCTTCAGGGATGTGGTCTACATAACTGCTGCCTATGGTCTGGGAGAGAATGTGGTACAGGGAATTGTTGATCCAGACCAGTTTTACGTTTTCAAGCCCACTCTAAAGGAAGGGTTCAGACCCATTGTGGAAAAGAAGCTGGGGACGAAGGAGAAGAGACTGGTCTACAAGAGTGATAGGGCTGGAACGGAGCAAAAAGAAGTCAAACTAGAGAACCAAAGGAAGTTCGTATTGAGTGACGATGAAATCTTGGTTCTCGCCAGGTGGGCTTGCATTATAGAAGAACATTATGGTCTGCCCATGGACATTGAATGGGCAAAGGATGGGATAACCGGGGAACTTTTCATAGTCCAAGCCAGGCCTGAGACAGTGCATTCACAAATGGACTTAGCTTCGCTCAGGACTTATGTGCTTGAAGAAAAGGGGAAGTTACTGCTCAAAGGGGAAGCAGTGGGGACAAAGATAGGGCAAGGCGAGGTGAAGGTGATAGTAGATAGTAGTGAAATTAACAAATTCAAGAGGGGTCAAGTTCTGGTCACTGATATGACAGACCCCGACTGGCAGCCAATAATGAAGATTGCCAGTGGCATAGTTACAAACAAGGGTGGCAGGACCTGCCACGCAGCTATCGTGAGTCGTGAGCTTGGGGTACCCTGTGTAATTAGCACCGGCAAGGGGACTGAGGTCTTGAAGGAGATAAAAGAGGTCACGATAGATTGTTCGCAAGGTGAGGGCAGGATATATGAAGGAAAATTGAAATACAGAGTAGATGAAGTAGAGGTGACTAAGATTCCCAGACCCGACACCAGGATAATGATGAATTTTGGCATTCCCGATGGCGCGTTTATTCAAAGTCAAATTCCCAATGACGGCGTGGGTTTGGCTCGGGAAGAGTTCATCATCAACTCTTACATCGGCATACATCCTATGGCGCTGATAGAATATGATGAGTTGAAGAAAGCAGCGAGTAATGACAAGAAATTGGCAAAGGTGATTGAAGAGATAGATAAGAAGAGCGCGTCATATGAGGATAAAAGGGAGTTTTTCATTGACAACTTGGCCATGGGGATAGCGAAAATAGCGGCGGGGTTTTATCCCAACGAGGTTATCGTTCGGTTTTCTGACTTTAAGACAAACGAGTATGCCAATTTAGTCGGGGGGTATCGCTACGAGCCAGAAGAAAGTAACCCCATGATAGGTTGGAGGGGGGCGTCTCGCTATTATGATGAGAAGTTTAAGCCTGCCTTTGGTTTAGAATGTCAAGCGATAAAGAAAGTAAGAGACGAGATGGGGTTGACAAATGTGAAGGTGATGGTTCCTTTTTGCCGGACGACGGAAGAAGGGAGGAAGGTAATAAAAACTATGGAAGAGTTTGGCTTAAGGCAAGGGAGAAATGGGTTGGAAGTGTATGTGATGTGCGAGATACCATCCAATGTGGTTCTGGCTGAAGAATTCGCCGATGTGTTTGATGGGTTCAGCATAGGATCGAACGATTTAACGCAATTAACTCTTGGTTTAGATAGAGATTCCGACCTTGTGGCACACATATTTAATGAAAGGAATGAGGCGGTGAAGAGATTGGTGAAGCAAGTTATAGATGCGGCACACAATCACAAACCGAGGAGAAAAGTAGGGATATGTGGTCAGGCGCCGAGTGATTTTCCGGAATTTGCCGACTTTTTAGTTGAGTGCGGCATAGATTCGATGTCTTTGAACCCGGATGTGGTACTGTCGACGAGGTTAAATGTCGCAGAGGTGGAAAACAGGATAAAAGCAAAAACCAAAAGAAAACGCGCGTGAGGACATGAAGGGGCTGCTGCGATAAATTAAGGATCTTGCCTTGACTTACTATATTACAGTGATTCCATGGTTAACAAACCTAATATACGTGAGCAGACGGAGAAGAAGGAAGAAGGCCTTTCTCCTTATGCCGCTAAGAGTAAGTTCAGTCGTGGTCGGCTGAAGTGGGAAGAACCATGCCCCATAAGAACCAGTTTCCAGCGTGACCGTGACCGTATCATCTATTCCAAGGCCTTCCGTCGGCTAAAACATAAGACACAGGTCTTTATTGCTCCCTTGGGTGACCATTACGTCACCAGGCTTACTCACACTCTGGAAGTATCCCAAATAGCCAGAACTATAGCTCGAGCTCTAAATCTCAACGAAGACCTCGCTGAAGCTATCGCTCTCGGACACGATTTAGGGCACACGCCTTTTGGTCATATAGGCGAGGAGGTCCTGAACGAGTTGTATTGTGATGGTTTCAAGCATAATGAGCAAAGCTTAAGAGTAGTCGATTTATTGGAGAAGGAGGGACAAGGGCTAAATCTGACCTGGGAAGTGCGAGATGGCATTCTCAATCATTCCAAGGGACAAGCCGAGATCTTAGGAGAGGGATGGGGAGATGTCAGTACTTTAGAGGGCCAAATATGCAAGATAGCCGATATTGTGGCCTATGTTAACCACGACGTCGAGGATGCCATAAGAGCTGGTATTATCTCCCAGGATGATTTGCCCAAGTCGGTAGTAGCAACTTTGGGGCATACGCATTCACAGCGAATTAATACCTTGGTTTGTGATATAATAGACTGCTCCTGGTCTGTTAGTGGCAATGGCGATTCACCCAAGCCAACTATAGGCATGAGCCCTGAAGTCCTTAGGGAAACTAACATACTACGCCAGTTTCTATTTGACAAAGTATATTATCCCAGCTTAGCTGGAGAGGAGGCAGTAAAGGCGGGAGAGGTATTACGTCTGTTATATTCGCATTTCCTGAAGCATGAGGATAGGTTACCTCGAGAATTTGCCTCTTTGCCGGATAACAAGGAGCGCAAAGTCATTGATTACATTGCTGGGATGACCGATCAATATGCGCTAAGATTAGCTGAAGAGATATCTCAATGAGCGTAATCACAGAGCTAAAGCAGAGATCAGATATAGTAGAGCTTGTCTCTGAGTATGTTACTCTGCAAAAAGCGGGACGTAACTTCAAAGGCTTATGCCCCTTCCACAGTGAGAAACACCCGTCGTTTTTTGTCTTTCCTGCACAACAAAGCTGGCATTGTTTTGGTGCCTGTGGAACTGGCGGCGATATCTTCTCTTTTATCATGAAAAAGGAGGGCATTGATTTTGGTCAAGCTCTTCGTCTTTTAGCTCAAAGGGGGGGCATAACTTTAAGTCCCCTTGAGGGGCCAAGCAAGGTTGAGGATGAAAAGGGAAAGAGATTATTTCAGATTAATGAGGCAGCTACTGAATACTACCACCATCTACTTTCGAGCACTAAGGCAGGCGAGGCAACGAGAAGCTATCTGGCAAAAAGAAAGGTCATGCCCGAGACTATCGAAGAGTTCCGCCTCGGTTTCAGTCCTGATGCATGGGAGACCCTTAAGAATTACCTGCTGGGTAAAGGTTGCACAGAGAAGGAGCTAGTAGAAGCTGGTCTAATAATCGAGAAAGAGGAAGGGGGTAGTTACGATCGATTTCGCAATCGGCTGATGTTTCCCATATGTGATATCCAGGGTCGAGTCACTGGTTTCGGAGCTAGAGTTCTGGATGACTCCCTGCCTAAATATATCAATTCCCCCCAAACATTAATTTTCGATAAGAGTAGCATCTTGTATGGTCTTGATAAGGCTAAGTCTGCCGTTAGAAAGAGAAACTTGGTAATAATCGTGGAAGGCTACATGGATGTTCTCACTGCCCACCAACATGACTGGCAAAATGTAGTTGGCTCAATGGGAACTTCTTTAACTGAGAAGCAGGTGGGAGGCATTAAAAGATTAACCAATAACATAATTCTGGCACTCGATGCCGATCTTGCCGGAGAAGAAGCCACCTTGCGAGGCAAAGCGATATTAGCTTACTCCAATGCCGAAGCAAATGTCATTCTATTACCTTCAGGCAAAGACCCAGACGAAGTAATAAGAGAAGACCCTTCTCTCTGGCAGAAACTAGTTGAACAAGCTATGCCTATTCTAGATTTTGCCTTTCAATCTGTAATAGGTAAAGTTGATATCAATAAAGCTAAAGACAAGTCCCTGGCTGTACAAAAACTCCTGCCCTCAATTTATGAAATAAAGGATCCCACACAAAAATTCCATTATGTTGAGAAACTGGCTCGTGCACTAAAAATCAAAACGTTGGACGTAGAAGCTGCCTTGCAGAGATTAAAGACCGCCAGGGAAAGACCTCAACTTAGCAAGACAACAGAACAATCTCGTCTTGCCCACCAGTTCGTATCCAGTCCTGTTGAAGAATACTGCTTGGCACTTCTCCTTCAGTACCCAGAGCTTCGTCCTTCGGCTCAAGAGCTATCACCAGAATACTTCGAATCCACTGAAAATCGGGAGGTCTTTGTCAAATGGCAACATGCCTCTGATATCTCGAACCTTGAAAGTAAACTTGACGCAAGTTTATTAGAACATTTATACTACTTAGTTAATAAAAATTTCCCGCCAGCCGTACAGGAAAGCGAACGAACACGACGCATTGATTTAGCCAATTGTATTCTCCGTCTGCAGGAAAAGTTATCCCGGAAATTAGAAACTGAGAAAGAGGCGACGCTTGAGATTGAGCGGGAAAAGGGTGGTATAAGCTCAGAGTTGTCCAAACTAGAGGAGCAAGGAATAAATTCCGGGCAACAACTTCATGAAGTCTTTATCAAAAAGGGAAAAAACCATGGATTCAATGAAGGAAGAAGACGTCAACCTGGATAGTGATGGGGAAGAGGCTGAAAGCTTACTCAGCGATGAAGCCGAAGCTGAGGATGTCAGTACCTTAGCCGAGGACGTTGAAGAAAGGGAGGAAAGTGAGGGATTCCCCGCCGAGGAAACTGAAGAAATCAAGCCTCCGCCACCACTAGGGGAATATGAGGTAATTGACGACTCAGCTCGTATGTATCTTCAGGAAATTGGCAGAGTGCCACTTCTCAATGTCCATGAAGAGAAGTTACTATGCCGGAGGATAGAGCTGGGCAGAAGCCTAGAAAGAATCGAAGACAACCATTTTAGGAAATACAAGAAATTCCCCTCACCTGTTGACATAGTTATTCACGTAATTTCTCAATTATCCAAGGCATACCCCGTTGTTCAGATTATCGAAGAGCGTATTGGTATCAATCTCTCCAGCAATATGGTGGAGACGATCAGGAATCCTAAATTTCGCTCTGCCATTGACGCTGTTATAGACCCATCGTTAATAGCAGCAACCGCTAAGGGGATAGACAAAGGAACCACTGCGGCTGAAGATGCTATAGTAAATCTTTCCATAAACAGTCAACTTCTGCCTCCGCAATTGCCAGAGCTCCTAGCCAGAGATAAAACTTCATGGCAAGAACTAAAGACTCTCTCGACTGACGACAGGTTCTCGTCTCGAATTGATTCTCATAGCAATGAGTTCAAAGCTTACTTTGAGCAGATAAAGACTGAAGCAAAAGCATCAGAGAGGCACCTCACCGAAGCAAACCTACGCTTGGTAGTGAGCATAGCCAAGAAATACATCGGGCATGGCATGCCCCTACTTGAGCTTATCCAGGAGGGGAATATTGGTCTTATCCGAGCTGTAGATAAGTTCCAGTATAGAAAAGGCTATAAGTTCAGTACCTACGCCACCTGGTGGATCAGGCAAGGTATCACTCGATCCATAGCTGACCAATCCCGTGCCATTCGCATTCCGGTACACATGGTAGAAACAATTAACAAGCTATTGCGCACAACTCGGCAGTTAATTCAAGAGCTTGGGCGCGAACCAAGTTACGAAGAAATTGGCGACCGCCTGAATATATCTCCAGAAAAAGTGGAAGGGGTTATGGCTTTGTTTTTCCGTGAGCCAATATCGCTGGACATGCCAATTGGTGAAGATGCCGATAGCCGTCTAGGGGACCTTGTTGAGGATCACGCCAGTTTAGCACCAACTGAAGCCACTTCACAGCAATTGCTCAAAGAACAAATAGATAAAGTGCTTGATGAACTTACCGAGCGCGAAAAGAAGGTGCTGCAGCTTAGATTTGGCCTTAAAGACGGGCATGCTCGAACTCTGGAAGAGGTGGGTAAAGAATTCGATGTAACTCGAGAAAGAATACGACAGATTGAAGGCAAAGCTCTACGCAAATTACGCCATCCCACCCGTAGTCGAAAGCTCAAAGGCTATCTAGACTGATTTCACCTTAAGGGAATGTCAAACATAGTACCCATCTTTTTAGGTAACTTTCCTCGCCTTAGTGACTTGGTCAACTTTTGTATCTCACGAAACTGATTAAGAAGTTGATTAACATCTTTGGGCGTGGTGCCGCTTCCTCGAGCGATACGGCTTCGCCGTCTGCCATCGACAATGGCCGGATTACGCCTCTCCTCGTAAGTCATAGACAGGATAATAGCCTCTACCTTTTTTAACTGCTTCTCTCCTTCGACATCTGGCAAACGAGAAGCGAATTTGGAGAAGCCCGGTATCATTTCAACCAGTCCTCCTAAAGAACCCATCCTGTGAATTTGACGCATTTGACTGAGGAGGTCCTCGAGGTCAAAATCCCCCGTGCGCATTTTTCTTTCCAAATTCTCGGCCTGTTGCTGGTCCAAGGTCGTCTTAGCCCTCTCGATTAAAGTGAGCATATCTCCCATACCCAAAATACGAGACGCTAAGCGGTCGGGATAAAATACCTCCAAAGCATCCATCTTCTCGCCCGTGCCCAGGTATTTTATGGGCACCCCAGTAACAAATCTAATAGAAAGGGCAGCTCCACCTCGGGCATCTCCATCCATCTTAGTCAGAATGAGTCCCGTGAGCCGAATTCGGTCATGGAATTCTTGAGCTACCCTCACTGCATCCTGCCCAATCATAGCATCTACCGTAAGCAATACCTCGGAAGGCTGTATCAGGGATTTAATATCAGCCAATTCCTTCATCATGGCTTCGTTAATATGCAGGCGTCCCTGGGTATCTACTATAACCCAGGTCGCCCCACTTTCCATAGCTTGCTTTAAAGCATGCTGGCAAATTGTTGTTGACGCTACCTTAGCATCCTCACTATATACAGGGATATCGTGTTGCTCACCCAGTAATTTGAGTTGTTCGATAGCAGCGGGTCGGCGAGTATCAGCAGCTACTAATAAAGCACGCTGCCCTAGGTGTTTGAGCTGAACAGCTAGCTTCACCGCCGTAGTGGTCTTACCAGAGCCCTGCAATCCTACAAGCAAAGCGACCGCTGGCAAGTCAGTAACCGAAGCTAAACGGCTGGGCTCTCCACCTAAGATAGCAATTAATTCCTCGTTGACAATTTTGATAATCTGCTGGGCTGGTGTCAGGCTGCGCAATACTTCGGAGCCAAGAGCACGCTCTCGCACCTTGGGCAGGAATTCCTTGACCACCTTAAAATTTACATCTGCTTCCAGAAGCGCCAGTCGTACCTGGCGTAAAGCATCGTCGATGTCCCCTTCGCTAAGCTTGCCTTTCCTGCCAAGCTTAGCAAATACACCGGTCAGCTTTTGGGTCAAGACTTCAAGCATATTAGTCCCGAATTATTTTATTCTTAGCTAAATCCCATAGTCAACTCGTTTTGCAATGTCCAGAATTTTCATCTCAAAATAAGAATCCTATTGCACTTAACCCAGAATCAGCATACTATATAGGTTTAATGGAAGAGCTTTGGGCGCCATGGCGGATAGAATATATACAGAGAGCCCGAGAAAGCGGCTGTATCTTATGCCAGAAACCCCGGGAAAATAACGACGAGGCAAATTTCATCCTTTATCGTGGTAAGCACAATTTTATAATCCTGAACGCCTTCCCCTATAATCCAGGGCATTTAATGGTCGCTCCCTATCGACATATAGCAAATTTACAGGATTTAAAGGATGCAGAAGCAAAGGAGCACTTCGACATTATCAAGAAGAGCTTAGGACTTCTAAAAGAGGTAATGGAGCCAGCTGGCTTCAATATCGGCTTAAATATGGGCAAGGTTGCTGGAGCCGGAATAGCGGAGCACCTCCATACTCATATAGTCCCCAGGTGGCAAGGAGACACTAACTTTATGCCAGTGTTGTCTGATACCAAAGTCGTATCGGAAGCCTTGACTTCCACATATCGAAGGCTAAGGGCGAAGTTATCAGAATAGTTGCCAAATTTTGAGGGGGAATTTTGGGAAAACTTGCCTGCTACGAAGAGGCGGGGTTATTGACAACTTTTGCTTCAGGTAGCTTGGGGATAGGAGCCAATTATCTTAATGAAAGTAGTCTCTCTCTGTAACTCTCTAATAGCTTCCTGGTAAACATAGCCGTCTAAGTGCCCCTCGAAATCAGCATAAAAAACATATTCCCAGGGCTTAGCTCGGCTGGGTCTGGACTCCAGTTTTGTTAGATTTATATTCCGCGTGGCGAAGATACCCAAAATACTGTATAGGGAGCCAGGCTTATGTTCAATAGCGAAAACGAGAGAAGTTTTATTTTTATGCGCGGGTTTAGCTTTCTGCTTTGAGACAGCCACGAATTTGGTGTAGTTGTTTACATTCGTCTCAATTTCCGGTGCCAGAATCTCCAGCCCATAAATATCGGCAGCTCTTTTGCTAGCTATGGCAGCACAGTTCCTCAAGTTTTTCTCTTTTATCATTTTGGCACTGCCTGCGGTATCATAGCTGGACAAAATTTCGACATTCAGTTTGCTTAAAAATTCCGCACATTGAGCTAAAGCTTGGGGATGGGAGTAAATCGTTGTTATACCAGCCAGTTTTTCCCCTGGCAAAGCCATCAAGCAATGGCTTACTTTGAGAATAACTTCAGCAAAGATATTGAGAGGATACGCCAATAATAGATCGTAGGTCTCGTTGATACTGCCAGCTTGAGAGTTCTCTACGGGGACTACTCCAAATTCAACCTTATCCTGCGACACAAGTTCAAAAACCTCTTTCAGCCGGACACACGGCAAAAAATCAATGTCCCCGCCAAAAAGCTTTGCCGCAGCATCCTCGCTGAAAGCGCCTCTTTCTCCTTGAAAAGCAACCTTGACCATAAACCTATTGCAAAGTATAGCCTAAACATGCTTTGAACTTCTACTATAGCTTGATCAGCCTTTCCAGAAGCGAGGGGAAAATATCATAATAACTGTAAACAGTTCTAACCGCCCCAACCACATGCACATAATCAAGATGAACTTGGCTGCGCCGGGAAGCAAGGCATAATTCGAAGCGGGCCCCACTCCACCTAAACCAGGCCCCACATTCCCCAAAGTAGCAGCTACTCCTGAAATTGCTGTCTCTAAATTAAGCCCCAGGAAACAAAGCACTAATGAAGCTACAACGGCAACAATAATATAGAGAAAGAGGAAAGAGATTATATCTCGGATTATTCCCTCCGGGAATGGTTTTTGGTTCAGTTTCACCGGAATCACAGCTTTCGGGAAAATAGCCTTCCTCATCATTACCCCCACATGTTTTATCAAGGTTAAAAACCGTACTACTTTAATTGCTCCGCCAGTCGAGCCACTACACGCTCCGATGAACATCAAAGCCAGAAGCACTATTCTGGCGCCAGAGTGCCAGGAACTGAAATCAGCAGTGACAAAGCCTGTGGTAGTCATAATTGAGATTGCCTGAAACATTCCCTCTCTATATGAGTTAAAGCCTTGCGAAAGTATTAATAGAAAGATGGCGACCGCCAGAATAATCAAGTAAAGTCTGAATTCCTCTCCTTTAATTGCTTTCCAGTTTCCCCGTAAAAACTGATAGTGAATTATGAAGCTTGTGCCGCTGAGGAACATAAAGGCCATTATTATGTATTCTGCCAGGGGATTCGCATAGGCTCCGATACTTGCCGTGGTGGGGGTGAATCCACCGGTAGGTATAGTTGCGAAAGAGATGCAAATTGAGTCAAAGAGCTCAAGCCTGGCCAGAAAATAAAGGAGCGCTATCTGAGCGGCAGTCAAACCTACGTAAATTGTCCAGAGAAGCCTTGCTGTAGTTCTGAATCTGGGACGTAGCCTTTCGGGTAATGGTCCGGGAAACTCTCGGTCAAAGAGCTGAGAGCCTCCTACTCCCAGTCTGGGCAAGATAGAAATAAAGAGAAGAATTACCCCCATCCCACCCAACCATTGAGTAAGGCTACGCCATAAGAGAGCGCTCTTGGGTAATTTTTCTACCACCTGTAGTATAGTAGCCCCCGTGGTAGTGAAGCCTGACATGGTCTCGAAAAAAGCATCGAGAAAACCCAACCCCAGAAATACATAAGGGAGTGTGCCAAGGAGGGGGATAAGAAGCCAGGTGAAAGCCACTATGGTGAAACCATCGGCACGCTCTATAACCTTGGTGGTTCTAAAACCAAATTCGAGAAGTAGCCCGATAGCTAAAGTGGCTAATAGCGAATATAAGAAAATCCACCAGTTCTCGCCATAGTAAAGAGCGATTACCAGAGGAACGATATAGGCTAAGGCGAAGTATTTTAGAAACGAGCCAATGATGTGTAGGGTTAATCTTACCCTTTGGTGAACCATCTATTCATGAATTCGGTCCCCTTTTTGGTAGATTCCCGATTCACAATGAGCGTCAGCCAATCTTTGGGCTGTATCTCCTTATCCGCATCCAGATATTTTTCCCCTCTTTGTACCACGAGGACCTTTACACCGTTTGGGGTTGCTAGCCCAGAAACACTTCGCCCGACACATTTCATGCCCTCCTCAATCTCTATTTCGAAGATCTCTGCCCCTTCGAAAGAGAGAAAGTCTTTCACATAAGGCTGTGAAATCAAGCGATGGATATGCTTGGCTGCTACTATGTCCGGGTTGACTTGTAAATTAATCCCAGCCTGCCTGAAGGTTTCCGCGTGCTCTGCATCGTCTACAATAGAAATCACCGTTTTTGCCCCAATTTCCTTGGCTATCATGCAAAGCATTAAATTTTCCGAGTCATCGCCGGCTGCAGCCACGAAGGCATGGGCATTCTTGAGTCTCGCCTCTTCGAGAGTGGACTTCTGTCCAGCATCCCCTGTAATCACCATCATATCGGAACCCTCTGCTATTTCAGCGCATTTCGCAGGGTCCCGCTCTATAACCAGTACTTCATTCCCTTCTTTAATAAGGAGATCCGCCAAATTCTTCCCTATAGTACTTAAGCCTGCTATTACTATATACATTATCTTATCTTCAATACCGAGCCGATTTTGTTATCATTTCAATGAATCAATGGACTTAGGTTGAAAAAGGGAGCCCCAGATCGGGGAGCAACTAAACTTGAAGGTTAACTTAGAATGCTAGGCACTCTCCATTCATATTACTTCGTTATCCCACCGCTGTTAAGCGTCCAGCGATTTTAATCCTCCCTAACATGCTTGTCAAGTGCTTGTACTCGTTCATATGATTAGTGACACCCCCTCCTTTCTTTTGTTTTGTTGATAAAGCTTAAGAAATTCCTGTGGAGTAAGGTATCCCAGTGCCTGGTGGGGTCGTACGGTATTATATACCCTTTC
>Ga0307432_1000021_pt1 | contig 141669 bp, 123 predicted proteins | sample SalMarWE160150MG_FD_202158 | JGI IMG/M metagenome (GOLD analysis project Ga0307432, IMG submission 202158) | Salt marsh sediment microbial communities from the Plum Island Ecosystem LTER, Massachusetts, United States - WE1603-150 | ecosystem: Environmental > Aquatic > Marine > Intertidal zone...
CTGATAATTTGTGATTTTATCGATATGCGAAGCTACAAGCATCGTAAAGATGTGGAAAAAGTTTTTCGTACAGCCGTCAAGACCGACCGTGCTCGTTCAAGAATACTGGGGATAAGCAGGTTCGGCGTGATAGAGATGACACGTCAGAGAATGCGTCCTTCCTTGCAATCCGCTACGTATCTGGCTTGTCCGCATTGTGCAGGCACCGGATTTGTTAAAAGCCATGAATCAATGGCTATTGAGATTATTCGACTGTTGAATCTCTCGGCTTCGAATGAGCAAATAAAACGAATTGAGCTGTTTGTCTCGCCGGAAGTTGCGGATTATCTGCAAAATGAGAAAAGAACTGCACTGACCCAGATTGAGCAGCTTAGCGATATACGGGTTGTTATTCATACTGCGCCGGAGTACACCGGTGAAAAACACGATTTTGTATGCTATAATGCCCGCGGAAGCGTGGTAAAATTATAGAGATTACGATTGATAATTCAATAAGATATAGTTGTTAAGCGTTAATCAGGAGTGACAATAAGTGCAATTCGACCTTGATTATGCACGGACGGTAATAAAGGCCGAAGCAGAGGCGATAACTTCCGTTACGCCGATTGTTGATGAGTCCTTTGCCCGGGCCTGTGAGATGATTTACAATTGTTCCGGCTCGGCCATAGTAAGCGGTATCGGAAAGGCAGGCATAATCGGACAAAAGATAAGCGCTACTCTGGCTTCGACCGGAACGCCAAGCCATTTTCTTCATCCTGCTGAAGCTGTCCACGGTGATTTAGGCAGATTACGAAAAAGCGATATAGTAATTGTCCTGAGTTACGGCGGTGAGACCGATGAGGTTATTCGCCTTATAAATCTGGTCAAGCAACTGCAAATCAAACTGATAGCAATAACCGGCGACGGCGACTCGACTTTGAGCAGGTATGCTAATATAGTTTTGTGTATGGGCAGGATGTCCGAGGCCTGTCCGCTTGGCGTTGCCCCGAGCGTCTCTACCACCTGTATGCTGGCTGTCGGTGATGCGCTTGCATTCACCGTGATGAAGGCACGTAATTTTAGTGTCGAGGATTACGTAAGGTTCCATCCGGGCGGCTCACTCGGCGCAAAGCTGCTGACCGTTGAGCAATCGATGATGTTCAAGCCGGGCGAAAATCTGCCTATTGTGGCAATCACCGATACAATAGAAAAACTGCTCGAAAAAACCAGCGATGTAAAACGCCACGGGGCGGTGATGGTCGTTGAAAGGAGCGGCAGATTAGCCGGGATTATCACCGATGCCGACCTGAGGCGATTGTTTACGAAAAAAGGCAATAATGCTTTCGAATTCAAAGCTGGGGATATTATGACCGCCGACTGTAAAAAAATAAGAGCGGACGCTCTTGCCTCAGAGGCCACAGCTATTTTCCACAAATATAGAATTGACGAGCTTCCAGTCGTCGATGCGGCAGACAAACCTGTAGGCCTAATCGACGTACAGGATATTGTTACCATTAAGGTTGTGGGGTAGATAAAAAGGATACTCGATACTCGTAGAAGAAAGCCGAGTATCGAAAATTGAATTTTTAAGTGACTATGGCAAATCTTGCAGATATAAAACTTCTGGCCTTGGATGTCGACGGTGTTCTGACCGATGGCACCATTGTCGTTAATAGCGACGGCAGCGAAAGCAAATTCTTCAATGTACAGGATGGCCACGGAATCCGTCTCTGGTTAAGAGCAGGGCTTAAAATAGCTTTCTTTAGCGGCAGAGTTTCACCGCCAACAGAAATCCGTGCCAAACAATTTGGAGTTGAGTACGTATTTCAGGATTGTCTCGAAAAAGTGCCCGTACTTGAGAAATTTCTCCGGCAACAGGGGCTTTCACCGCAGGAGGTTGCCTATATTGGCGACGATTTGCCGGATTTGCCGGTTATCAGATATGTCGGCTTTGGTGTAGCTGTTGCCAATGCCGTTGACGAGGTCAGGCAAAACGCAGATTTCGTAACCACTCGTCCCGGCGGCTCCGGCGCCGTACGCGAAGTAGTAGAATACATCCTGAAGGATACCGGCAGATGGCAAGAGCTGGTGAAAAGGTATCAATAGCAGATATAGTGCTCCCAGTTGAAATTTCCCGTTCGCTCGCGGGTAAGTAACTTTAGAACAACAACTTAATCCGCCTCAGGCGGATTAAAATCTCACTCGCGGGAATTTATTACCCTGAAGGGTATACATGATGTCAGAGACGATTGTTTGTTATGGATTATAAGCTCAGAAAATTTCTGATAGGGTTTATTGCGCTGACAATTGTACTTGCGATATATCTGCTCTACAACACGATAAATAAAGCGCCTCCGGTTGATATTGAGGACAATATTGCTGATAGCAATATCGGCGTCATCGAGGGCGAAATCGGCAAAATCGGCGATGTTGGTGTCGCTGTCCTTGTAAATCCAAAATTCATACACCGCAATAAGAACAGGGAAATTGACAGAGTGTTCGGATTTGAGGAGCTTCTGCACCAGGAAAAAGGGTTGTGGCAGGTTGAAAAACCCTATATGAATGTTTATCAGGATTCTTTCAATTGCTTCATTTCCGCCGACAAAGGAGAAATTCAGGTTGAAACTGCTGTGGGTAAACCTACACCGAAAGACGCAACTTTTACCGACAATGTAGTTATACATGTTTTGCCTCAAGCCACAAGTAACATCAAAGAAAGCTTTGTTTATCTTGACGATGTTACTTTTATTAGCGACAGGACGCTGTTCTTCAGTGAAGGCCCTATCGAATTTGTCTCCGAGGACGCTCGAATGCTCGGCAGAGGGCTGGAGCTTGTCTATAACGACCGGCTCAAACGTCTTGAATCGCTTAGAATAGCTGTTCTGGAAAGTTTGCGCCTGAAAAGCTCAGAGTCAGCTTTACTCTCGCCTGCTAAGGCGGAGCCAAAACAACCAGATGGTTCCACCGGCTCTCAGGAACAAACTCCATCACCAACAACTAACCAACGACAAGCATCTGGCCAACAACCAGCCGGTCAACAACCAACCAGTCAACCACAGCCAGCCATCCAGCAACCGACCTCGCAAAGACAACATGAGTACTACAAATGTATATTTAGCAAAAATGTCGTTATTGATACGCCTGAGCAGTTGATATTTGCCGACGATGAGCTTTCAATCAGTGATATTTTTTGGTCGAAGGGCTCAAGCGAAAAAACCGGCAAGTCGGAAACAAAAAAATCAAATACTGTAAGTGCTCCTGACACCGCTGTTACACCCACTGTTTCCTCCCCTGCTACACCCGCTGCTACAGCTTCTGTTACAAAACAAAGTCAAGCGGATGAATTATCACAACCATCCCTCGATACAGTTCTCACCTGTGACGGAGGCGTCTTCGTAGCGCCGATGAGTTTGACGCGGCCGCTTAAAAGTTCTGTCAAAATCGATTCCGCCTTCGCTGAAGCTACGGCGGACAAGAGCGAGTCATCCGCTGATGGCCATATTGATAGAAAAAAACTTGAGGATGCAAAAGGACGTAGCATCTTTATTGCCAACAAGATTGATTTTAATGCTTCCACCAGCGATGTTGTCGCCCCGGGTAGGTCGCAGCTTGACTTTTATACCGGTGGTATGTTAGCTGACGAAGCAAATCAACCCCCAACCTCGGTAAAAATAACAGCTCAGAAGCAGACTAAGTTTTTGTCGGCCTCGAATGAGGCTGTTTTCGAAGGTGATTGTCTGTGTTCTATGCTTTCCAGTGAGCCCAACCGCCCCGAGAAGTACACGCTATCTGCCACAAAATTGACTGTAGGTTTGTCGAAGGATAAAGCCAAGCAGGGCTCTGCTTCCCTGGCTCGGCAGGCACACCGTGGCCTGACGGCAACTACCGGTATCGAACATTTCACCGCAAGCGGCGGAGCTGAAATTGTCGTTTCGCCGCTCGATGCTGCTCAGGGCGAGAATGATGTTAGCCGGCGTACTAAATTTATCGCTGAACAAATCGACTATATTGCATCTACAAACGATATTGTTGCCGCCGGCCCGACAGAGCTTACATTTTATGCTGATGACATAACAGATGCCAATAATTCAATACCACCATTGCCAGTAGTAATAACCGCTCAAAAACAAACTAAATATCTGCTTGATTCCCGACAGGTTATCTTTGAGGGTGATTGTCTATGCTCGATGACCAAAGAATATACGAACATTCAACAGAAATACAATCTCTCTGCACCAACAATCACGGCAAATTTGGCCTCTGATGACCCGGGGAGCAGCTCACAGATAGAACATCTTACCGCAAATGGCGGTGTGGTTCGGCTGGCAACAGTCAAATCTGCAGGCGAGAAATTGCTTAATGGAATTGAGCTAAAGTGCCGTCAATTCGATTTTGACGAGGCCAATCAAGTCTTTGTAGCTACCGGCCAGGGCATAATAAAGTTCACAAACGCCGTTGCTCAGGGCCGGCAAGAGCGAAGTGGCAGATTTATCCGCCACACATACGGCGGATTTAGCTTACGCCGACCTTGTTGGGCGCTATTTGAGGATTTTGATACCTTGCAGTATTATTTAGAGAAAAATCAAATTATCGTGGATTCGAAAACAAAGAAAATAAATATTGGTTACGTACCTATTGTCGATGGCGAGTATGACCAGCCTATTCGAGCCACAGCCGGCCATGTAGAAGCCCAGCTTTACCAGGATGCTGACGGCCAAACCGACCTTGCTGAATTGTTCGCTTCGGGTGGAATTACTTTTGAGGACGATGAGAATCAATTCGCAGGGGGCAGCCTCTTTTACGACCATAAAAAAGCTATAATGGAGGTTAAGGCAGGCGAAGCTCAACCTTGCATTTTCAACGGCGCGCTTGTTAAGGCAATTAAATATAACTTGAAGACCGGCAAAGTAAAAGCCAAAATAGCCGGACCCGGCTTAATGCAGTTAACCCCGTTAGAAAAATCAGGGGGGCTTTAAACCTTCACCCCGTTAGAAAGATTATTTCTAACGGGGCTATGTATTTTTTACACCGCCCAAAAGGACGGAGCTTTCTAATGGGGTTAAAATAATAGACGAACCGCCGAGAAAGTCGACAGCAAAATCTAACTATCAGGATTCAACACAAAGCTCTTGTAAATCGTTGATACTCAACTCACCCAGCCGGGCAACAATCTTTTCAGCCATAGCCAACTGCTCAGCATCGTAGGAATTTGTTACGGCGACCGTGTGCATCCCCGCCGCCTTTGCGGCTTGCAGACCCCAGTGCGAATCTTCTATCGCAATACATTGATTGGCCTCGATAGGATTTTGTCGACCTTGATTGAGTTTTTTTAAAGCCAGTAAAAAGCCCTCAGGACTTGGCTTTCCCTTTTTTACCTGCTCTGCGGACACTATCACCTCGAAGAAATCACGCAGCCGGGCTTCTCCTAATATAAGTTCTATCTCCGCCAGTAGTGCTCCGGAGCATATCGCCGTTGTTATATCGTTGTCTTTGAGCATCTGCAAAAAATCACGAACGCCATCAATTATCTGGCCTTCAGTTTTTGCCAGCTCCTCGAATACCTGGTTTTTCTGCTTTACAAGATTTTCTATCTCCTCCACCGGTTTGTGTAATATCTTTTTGTTGATGAGGGCCTTAAAACAATCAAAATCGGTAAAGCCCAGATACTCCTTGTAGTAATCTCTTATTGAAATCTCAACGCCGTATTGGGCCAGCACCCGGTTAAAGGCACGAAGATGCAAAATCTCCGAATCCGTTATTACCCCGTCGAAATCAAAAACAACCGACTTCAACATATTATCGTCCCTCGTCCATCATCCCTCGTCTTACGGTTCACTTGGAACAGGGCCAACCATCGCCTCGTAATCTGCAAATGTAGATTTATCCCCTGTGCAAATCAATTCTGCAAGAGCCGTTATCTTCGGCGCATTTTTCGTGATGTATCTTCGTGCCGTCATCGCCTTTCGCTCTTTCATCGGTATCTTTTCACCATTGTTGGGTAAATCCCCTGCAACGCAGATTTCCATATCCACTTTCGTGCTGGCTTGCCCGCACAACAGATAGCCGTTAATCAAATCTATCGCTATATCGACCAGCGCTCTGCCGTAAAGGTCCATATACTTGTTGCCGTTCTCTTTTACAAAGGCAATTGCGTTTTGTAGATGCTGCGTTCCCTCGGAAAGTTTCTCCAGCAGGTCTTGTAATTGCGGGTCGAACTGTTGCTGCGCAAGCCCGTTAATAACATTTTCCGCTTTGCCGCTGCAGACACCACGTACCGCCGCGACTATTTGCAACTGGCTCGTCCCTTCGTAAATGGTTGTGATTCTCGCATCGCGGGCGTGGCGCTCACAGGCATAATCCTGCATATAACCGCTTCCGCCGAGAACCTGCAAAGCGTCATAAGCGACTCTGTTGCACATCTCACTGCAATAGTATTTGCTCATCGGCGTTAGCATCCCCGTCATCCTTTTATATTTTCGCGAGTCGGTTTTGAACTGCTTATTTTTTTCCTTATCCTCAGGCGGGTTCGTCTGAAGCCGTTTTGCGAAACCAACTTCCATATCGACAACCCGCGATGTCTCGTATAGAAGCGCTCTGCCGGCCTCGATTGCTATTTTCATATCTATTAGTATATCACGCACGGCAGGCAGCTTCTCGATAGCGACGCCGAACTGTCTTCTGCTTGCTGCATAATCACGGGCGACTCTGTAAGCTGCTTCTGCAATACCTAATGACTGGGCAGCGATACCGATACGAGCGCCGTTCATTAATCTCATCACATAAGTAATCAGGCCGCGTTGCCGCTCGCCGATGAGTTTGGCCGGTGCATTGTCGAAAAACATCTCACAGGTCGGGCTGCCGTGAATACCTAATTTTTCTTCCAGCCGGCGGATTTTTACCCACGGCCCACGCTCTACCAGGAATAAGCTCAGCCCACGCCCATCTGAGATTTCCGGCTCACTCCGCGCCAATACCAAGAGTATTTCACCACAGCCGTTTGTTATAAATCGCTTTACGCCGTGCAGGAACCAGTTATTGTTATCATCTGTAAATGCGCGGAGCTTAACCGACTGCAGGTCACTACCTGCATCCGGCTCAGTCAACACCATCGCGCCTGTTACCTTGCCAGTTGAAAAATCCGGCAAATATTGCTGCTTGATTTCTTCCGATGCAAACGCATTGATTGTCTCTGCTATTCCCTGCAAACCGAATATATTCATAATCGCAGCATCCGCCCGCGAGACAATCTCGATGGCCATAGAATAAATAAGATTCGGAAAATTCAATCCGCCGAACCGATGCGGCAGCGTAAATCCCATCACTTCTGCCTGTGCAAGTTTCTCTAATGATTCTTCTATCCCCTTCGGACGAGTTACCGAACCATCTTCGTTCAGGATATTACCCTGACGGTCAACATCTTCAGCCCGTGGTGCGATAAAATCTGCCGATAGTTGACCGAGTGACTCAAGCACTAAATTATAATTTTGTATCGCCTCATCGGAATTGGCAGGGGCATAATCGAACTCTTTTACAAATCGAAAGCCCTCCTCGCAAACTTCAGCCAGCTCGCCAAGGTCAATATGACTGAATAAAAATTGAATGTCGTCGTTATCCTTATAAAAATTTGCCATTCTCGATTTCCTATACCGTTTTTTCTTTGATGGCCTTGATCATTTTTGGCACAACTTCATTTAGGTCCCCGACGATTTTATAATGTGCAACCTGAAAAATAGGAGCATCGGGGTCGCTATTGATAGCGACGATTTTCTGGCTCTGGTTCATCCCTGCCTGATGCTGGATTGCTCCGCTGATTCCGACCGCGATATATAAGCTCGGCCGGACAGTTGTCCCTGTCTGGCCGACCTGATGGTCGTGGTCGATAAAGCCCAAATCAACCGCCGCCCTGGAAGCCGCCGGCGCCGCTCCGAGACAATTCGCCAGGTCCCAGACGAGTTTAAAATTTCCCTTACTGCCGACGCCTGCACCGCCGGCAACGATTATCCTCGCAGCTTTTAGATTGACTTTCTTTGCTCGTTTATGTTCCTCGAGAATCTTAAGCGGCAGTTCCTGTTTTGAAATTTTTACCTTCTCTTCGACGATTTCACCCTTACGTTTTACATCCGGTTCCGGCATCGGCATAACGCCTTCGCGAACCGTCGCCATCTGTGGCCATCGGTCGTGGTTGATAATCGTAGCGATTATATTTCCGCCGAAAGCAGGGCGAACCTGAAACAATAGATTTTTGTGCAATTTCTTATCTGCAACTGTCGTATGGTCGCCGATTTGCAGGTCCGTACAATCAGCGGTAAGGCCTGCCTTTATAGCGCTTGCGATTCGTGGCGCGAGGTCGCGACCGGTTATCGTAGCTCCGTAAAGTACAATCTGCGGCTGATATTTATGTATCAAATCGGACATCACATTTGCGTAGCTATTTGCCTGGTAATGTCCTAACGAGCGGTGCTCGACCAGATATACCTTATCAGCTCCATATTGGAACAGCTTCGTGGCAAGCTCTTTGACGCCATTGCTTAAAAGAACCGATGCTAATTTGACGCCAAGCGTATCCGCCAGCCGCCGGGCCTTGCTCATCAGCTCAAGCGGAGTATCTTGTAATTCGCCGTTATGCTGCTCGGCAAAAACCCAAACCTCACCTTGCCTGTTGACTTCTATCATTATTCATCCTTCGCTTCACGCTTCACGAGATACGCTTCACGAAATTATCTTATCTTCAATCAGCTCGTGTATCACATCGGAGATGCCTTTATCGCTCGGCTCGATTGTTTTGCTTTCTTTCGCCGCAAGGACAACGCTTTGGATTCGATGCACTTTCGTCGGCGAGCCGCTTCGGCCACACCAGGTCAAATCCGCTTCAATATCATCAAGATTCCATTGCTTTATCAGCAGACCTTTGCTGCTGAGGTCGTTTTGTTTCATTTCAACCAGACTCTTCAATTCCTGCTCATTGGCATCCGGATTATCCGCTTTTATTTCTCGCTCGACTTCGATAGGTGTCCTTGCATTTTTATATTTCATTATCTTTTTTGCAGCAGCAACTCTCGGCTCATTCGCATCGCTCGTTACGGTCAGCAGCACCGGCAGGGCGGCTTCTACCTTTTGCCAGCCGTTACCTATATTTCGCCGGGCTGTTATAGTCTTATCTTTCAGTTCTGCAAGCTCTTCGACGTAGGTAATCTGTGTAATACCGAGTTTCTCCGCTAATTGTGGCCCGACCTGGGCCGTATCGCCGTCAATCGCCTGCCTGCCGCAGAGGACTATATCGTAATCGAGTTTTTTAACCGCACAGCTAATAATATAGCTCGTTGCTAATGTATCGCTTGCTGCGCATTTCTGGTCGGTTATCAAAATCGCCTCATCAGAACCGCGGTAAAGCGAGTCGCGAAGTATCTCGCTTGCCGCTGGCAGACCCATCGTGATAACGGTTATATGACCGCCGTATTTTTCTTTAATCTGCAGGGCCGTCTCAAGCGCATTGAGGTCTTCCGGATTGAAAATAGCAGGAAGTGCCGTCCGGTTAACCGTGCCGTCTTCGTTCATCGCCTCGCCTGTAATCCTTTTGGTATCCGGCACTTGTTTTATAAGAACCACGCAGTTATACGCCACTTATCACTCCTTTTTTTTCTGTTTTTCCTGCGAAATACGCCTCACATCATATTTCAGGAGTTACGGATTGTATATACACCTGCCCTTCCGGTCAACTTCAAAACTGGTTTCTGTGCAGCTTGAGCCCGAAAGCGATGTTTATAAAAATCAACGTTAATCGTAACTGTTTTTTCATAAAATTGTTATGCCCAAAAGAAATTCTAATAGAGGTTGGTGGTGTTGATTTTTTGCAACACAGGGTTTTAACCCACATAAGAGTTGCTGTTTTCAAAGCAGAAACAAAGCTTAAGGGCAATACAAAAGGTTTGCCTGATTGGCCATCTTTTACATACAAGGATTAAATTTGGCAAAGAGCTGAATTTCGGGCGCTTGGGTATGATTTTTGCAGTATTAATACTGGTTTGGCTTCGGAGGTCTTGTAGAAAAGGGTGATTTGAATGGATGATACAAACTTAGAAGATAAACTTAACGAGTTGGTCAGAGAATTCGGAGAGGCGGCTGACCCACAACATAAGAAACTGGCAGAGCTTGCAAAGCAAGCACAAGCCAACCGCAAAAAGCTTGAGAAAAGCATTAATAGCCTGCAGGAATCATTGGATTACCTGCGGGTATGCATCAAATATCAAGTTTTCGACCTTGAGGCAACCCGCCGGGAAAACGCATATCTGAGAAAATTGCTTGAGGAAAACGACAGATAAGGCCACTCATCACGGCGGCCCAGCTTCGCCAGAGCCTATAAGTCCTGAGTTTACCAAAGGTTGTAAAAAAATCCGCCATAACTGACGTCTATACAAAGATATACGAAAAATTTTCAATCAAATACGCAGGTACTTATAGACAAAAATCGAATTTTTTTAAAATTTTTTTATTCCTTCTCTTACAAGCACTTACGTAAATTAGCACTTCAAAAAATCAGCCAATTTTCAATCAAATACGCAGGTTCGTCCAATAGTGGAAGGCCTCTTTATGTGGCTACTTGGTAACCGGTTAAATGGGTTACTAATTACCATTCACCAATAACCAGTAACCAACAATCGGAGGTTGGGTCATCAAATTTAATTTTTCTGTAACGATTCCGGATTGGCTGGCAAGGCCGCTTGTTTGGCTGGTGCTATTCTATCGCCGCATCCGTTACGGCTATCCTTTTAGAAGAATCCCTTTGACGCAGGGCAAATTCGCCATCGTTGACCCGGAAGATTACGAGCGATTAAATAAGTACAAATGGTATGCCATCAAGGGCAAAAGCACCTTCTATGCCGGCCGACATTCCAAAATCGGGATAAACAAAAAGCGGCTTTATATTAAGATGCACCGACAGATTATCACGCATCCACGGTTTATGGTCGTTGACCATATCAATCATAACGGTCTGGACAACAGAAAGGCCAACCTTCGAGCCGCAACCTTTGCGCAGAACGTCTGGAATTGCAGAAGGAGAAAGGGTTGTTCTGGGTACAAAGGTATTTGGTTCGCGAAGGATAAGGCTAAATTTCGTGCTGCCATCTGGCACAACAAAAAACGCGAATATCTCGGCTATTTCGATTCACCGCGCCAGGCTGCACAGGCATACGACCGCGCCGCGAAGAAGTATCACGGCGACTTCGCCGCATTGAACTTCAACAAATAAAAATATTTAGCCCCGCGTTTTACGCGGGGTTTTCGGTTAAGTGCGGGGTCCTTAAGCCCCCAGGCCTGCCCTGAGCAAGGTCGAAGGGCTTTATGCTGGGGGTCATATTTAGCTCCCACCCTGCGTGGTGGGGGTTTTTTTATTCATTTACCCACCCTGCGTGGTGGGGGTTTTTTTATTCATTTACCCACCCTGCGTGGTGGGGGTTTTTTTATTCATTTACCCACCTTGCATGGTGGGGGTTTTTCTTTTATTCATTTACCCACCTTGCATGGTGGGGGTTTGTTTACGCGGGGTTTTGTTTTGAACATTTATATTTCGATAATTTGAATTTGTTTCGGATTTAGGATTTAGAGATTAGGATTTCATTGTGTGGGGTTTACCCACATGAGGATTACTTTATGCTGGGGGTCATAAAACCTCGCAACGGGGGCATTCCTTAAGCCCCCAGACCTGCCCTGCTTTGTCCTGAGCCTGTCGAAGGGAGCTTGCCTGTGCTGAAGCCTGTCGAAGTGTCGAAGGGTTTATGCTGGGGGTTTTGTTACCTATCTAACTAGGGCGGCCTCGGCCAGCACTGCGCAACAAAACTTGCAAAAAACCTTGGTGGTTACCCAACACTTGCAAAACTTGCAGTTATGTTTAGCCCCTAGGTTTTGCCAGACTCAACTGACCAGTTTGAGTTAATAACATGATAGCTTCATTGTTTTACGGGTTCTGCTGATAATCGCCAGCCAGCTTTAACCAGTTCTGCCAAAACTATATATGAAACATACCCTCGCCCATGGCGGCGCATAGTGGCATACTTATAATGAGATACCAGCTCATCGAAAATAGGTTTTAACTCATCAGATAAGCTGTTTCTTGCTTCTTTGTATTTTTCGCTCTGTTTTTCTTCCATATTTTTTACAAGAAGAGTTTGATTATCCGTTTGGCGTTGAATAATATAAACGATCAGTTTTAACTGTGCAAGGTCTTTTTTTAGTTAAAATACAAGTATCCAGACCATTAACAAGTGTTTTTAACACAAAAAATTAGTTTATTTGTCTGGATAATCAATGTATACTAAAGTTAGCAGAAAATCATGAAAAGTGAATTTAATAAAATTGTAAACGACTTTGATTCAAGAATCAACGAAACTGCCCTTGTGCAGCTGTTTGTTGATGCGAACAAAATTAGCGTAAGAAAGAATTCTCTCATTAAGTCAATTCTTGCTCAAGATAATAAAGAGATATCTTCTTTAAAAAATTTACTTTCAAAAAGTATAAAGAGCAAGACCTTATCAGATTTTGTTAATATTTTTGAACTACTAATTCCAGAATCTGATAAGAAAATAAATGGAGCGTTTTTTACTCCTAAAATAATTACTGAATTTATTGTAAGGCAAACAATAAGTAATACCGCTCAGACAATCTGTGATCCAAGTTGTGGGTGCGGTGCTTTCTTAATTGCAGCGGCCAGTTTTTTTTCTAAAAAATTTAAAAAGAATATTCTCCAGAGTATTAGAGAAAATCTCTATGGCGTTGACATAGCTGATTACAGCATACGACGAGCAAAGATTTTATTGTCATTACTTGCTCTTAAGAATGGAGAAGATGAAGAAAGTATCAAATTTAATATTAAAACCGCAGATAGTTTAACTATCGATTGGCAAAAACTTTTTCCTAAAATTATCTCTTCTGGTGGGTTTGATGTTGTCATTGGCAATCCGCCATATGTTAAGTTTCAAGATCTTGATAAAGAACTGCGTATTCAGTTATACAACGAGTGTCGTACACTTAAAAGCGGCAACTACAATTTATATTTTGCTTTTTTTGAACTTGGGATTGATATTTTAAAAGAGAAGGGAGTTTTAGGTTATATAACACCGAATAATTACTTTACTTCTCTTGCTGGTATTCATCTCAGAGAATATTTATCATTAAATAGATTTATAAGTAAAATTGTTGATTTTAACCATTTTAAACTTTTTAAAGCGCAAACCTATACCTGTGTTACATTTTTAGAAAAGAAGGGAAAAAAGAATTATTTCTACCACGAAAGAATAGAAGACCGGAGTCTTTTGAACTCATTATATAAACTTAATTGCTCAAAGGTATTCTATGATAACTTAAATAATAAGAAATGGAGACTCCTGCGAGAAATTGACCAGAAAAATATTGAAATAATAGAAAGTATAGGCCAAAAACTCGGAGATATTGCTGATATCCGTGTTGGGATAGCAACATGCAAAGATTCTGTTTATTTTATAGACGGTTCTACTTATGATGGGGAGTTTTACCATAAGCATTATAAGGGGGAAATTTACTCTATTGAAAAAGACATTACTCGATCTATTGCTAAAATCTCAGACTTTAAAACCCAAGCTGATTTAGAGAAAAACAAACGCAGAATAATTTTCCCATATAAAAAAATTAATGGGAGAGCAGAAATAATAAAAGAAAATGAACTGAAAAAACTTTATCCTAATTGCTATGAGTACTTTTTAGCGGCAAGAAATGAACTATCCACTAGAGATAAAGGCAAAGTTCGTTATCCTGAATGGTATTCCTATGCAAGAACACAAGGCTTAACCTTTTTTGGGAAGAAATTACTCACACCAACGTTTAGTGCGCAACCAAGATTTTTAATTGAAAATGACGAAGAAGCTCTATTTTGTAATGGCTATGCTATGTATTTACTAGACAAACCAGATCTCTTTTCTGAGCAAGAAGTACAATTAGATATCAATATCCTCGCGAAAATTCTAAATTCAAAAGTAATGGGTTATTATGTAAAACAAACTAGCGTCTCTATTGAAGGTGGCTACCCTTGTTATCAAAAAAATTTCATTGAATTATTTGGAATTCCAAAGTTTACTGCAAAAGAAATAAACTTTTTAAAAAAGGAGACTAATAAAAGAAAATTTGATGACTTTTTAGTAAAAAAATATGGAATAAATAGTAAGGCTTGATTTTTAGACAATAATTCCTTGTCCGAATCGCTCTATATAAACATTCACTAAGTCTTGGGCAAAATTATCAATAGCCAAACCGTCCATGTTTACATTGCCATTTTCTGGGATCATATTGTCTTCCATTAGGTCATCTACCGAGTTGTACAGTTTTGGATTTGCTTGTCTAAAATCTGCTATAAGTAAGCAAACTCGCTCATATTTAAATTCATCTTTATCTATGGTTCGTCTATTATTAATTGCCTGAAACATGCTAATATAATCTACCATCTTTGATGCAGCTTTATTAAAAACAATCTTGTTTTTGACCATTGCCTTATCGTCGTATTCGTGCGTTGGAATCAAATAAACTTCCCCTAAACATTGTTTGGGATAGCTCAAATGCAAATTTAAAGGCTCGGCAAAGGTTCTTTCATATAGAGTGTCAATGTTTTTACTCAGACTACTTAGCTGACTTCGAATATTAACTGTTAAAATTTTTTCATTTTTAGAATTTATAGAACGTGTCCCAGAAACAATATCAGGAGAAGGGATAATAGCAACATCCTGATTTTTTGATTTTAAAAATCCTTTTATTTTAATTTCGGGGCTCGTTCTTCGAGGTGGGGGGTAAATCATCCTATTCGGAACCCCGCATCTTATAAATTCGTTTTTGATAAACTCATGAATATAATTAATAATTCTCTGTGAACAAATTAATGCTGTCTTGGCTTTACTTCCGTTAGCATAACTCTTGCCATTAAACTGTGCTGTCGTAATTGCAGTATCAAAATCTGTTTTTATTTTTTTTAGTACCCGTTGAATACTCATAAAATTACATATCTCTGAATAAATCAGACAATTTTAAATTCAGCGCAGAGACAATCTTTTCAATATTTCCAAGAGTTATGTTTTTCTCCGCCCTTTCTATCATACCAATATAAGTACGATGCACACCAGCACGCGCAGCTAGTTCTTCCTGTGATAAACCTAGCCGAATACGCTCGTTTCGCACTTTCTCGCCAAATTTCTTTAGGATGTTCTTTTTCATAAGTTAGATTACTTGAGTGTACCGACTTCTCGGATTTATACTACATACTATAGTTAGCATTTGAATTACTCTTGAAATGAACAACTAGTGAGGAAAAACTTCGAACAACCACGCAATTTTAGCAACCAAAACTCCTCTATGAACTACCAACCACAAACTCTAACACCTCCCCATTTTACCCGCAAATTCCGACAAATAAAAACAACAAACATGCTTCAGCCGTTAGGCAAATCCGTGTTTATCTGTGAAACTTGTCTCGCCGTAGCTTTAGCGAAGGCGGATCTGTGTTTAACCCGTGAGATGCCGGCTTTGCCTATCTCACGGGTTGAATCCGTGTCTAACAAAAGTCGGTGTTGGTTCGTGTCTGAAAAATCCGCGTAAACTTGTCTCGCCGTAGCTTTAGCGAAGGCGGATCTGTGGCTGGTGTTAAATTTATTGCATATACTGCGCTAGATGTTATTGACAGGTAGTGAATCTCAACTCACCTGTCCTCGCGAAAGCGGGGATTAGAATTTAGGATTTACTCGGGGCACGGGCGACAAGCCACGAGTATCAAGAATCCAGCATCGAGCTTTATCCGCCGTAGGCGGAATCCGGTATCCATTTTGCTATTCTGATTGTGCCGCCTCAGCACTTCGGCTTAGCTCAGTGCCGGCCTTTTGGGACTCGCTTTCTTTCGGCTCTTTTACCTTAACGCCCACAAATTTCAGATGCTCTTCATCCTGCACGTCAATCTTTATGAGATTTTTGCCTTTGAACTTGCCGCTCAATACTGCTTCTGAAAGCGGGTCTTCTATATAATGCTCGATTGCTCTTCGCAAAGGCCTGGCCCCAAATTCAGGATTGTAACCTTTATCGATAAGAAACTCCTTGGCCTGGTCGCTCAGCTCAAGCCTCAAGCCGTGCTCGGTCAGCCGCTTGAATACCTTCGCCAGCTCGAAATCCACGATAATTTGCAGGTCTTCTCTTGTCAGCGCTTTGAAGACTATCGTATCATCGACGCGGTTGAGGAACTCCGGCCTGAAATGACGCTCGACCTCCTTCTGCAGGATTTCTTTCATCTTCTCATAATTCGACTCAGGGGTCTTTTTAGCAAAGCCGAAGCCGCCCTGGCTTTTAATCAGTTCAGCACCAATATTGCTGGTCATAATAAGGATAACGTTCTTAAAATCTACACTTCTCCCGAAATTGTCGGTCAGCCGGCCCTCATCCATAATCTGCAACAATATATTGTAAACGTCCGGATGTGCTTTTTCTATCTCATCCAGAAGCAGAACCGCATAAGGACGACGTCTGATTCTTTCGGTCAGCTGTCCACCTTCTTCATAACCCACGTATCCCGGAGGAGCACCTACCAATCGACTTACATTGTGCTTCTCTATAAATTCGCTCATATCTAACCGTATTAGGGAATTTCTGTCGCTAAACATAAACTCTGCCAGGGCCTGTGCAAGCAGCGTCTTACCTACACCGCTGGGGCCCAGGAGTATAAAGCATCCCATCGGACGATTCGGGTCCTTCATCCCGCTTCTGCTGCGTCTTACAGCTTTGGACACGGTGCTGATTGCCTCATCTTGTGAAACAACCGTTTTATGAAGTTCAGCTTCGAGTTCCAAAAGCCGTTGGGTCTCCTTCTTTTCCAGTCTCGTCAGGGGCACACCGGTCATATTGCTGACCACCTCTGCAATTATCTCGGCATCCACCGCGCCGGTCGCCTCTTTATTCTCTTCGTACCACTTCTTTTGGAGTTGTGTTTTGTGGTCCAAAAGCTGCTGGACCTCATCTCTTAATGCCGCCGCACGCTCATAGTCGGCGTTTCTGACCGCATCGTCTTTTTCCCCTTGTAGTTTTTCAATCTTTCCTTCTAACTTAGTCACATCCGGCGGAAGCGTCATATTCTTGAGCCGAACTCTCGCACCAGCTTCATCTATCACATCTATTGCCTTGTCCGGAAGGCATCTGCCGGTGATGTATCTGGTCGATAGCTCTACCGCCTGAAAAAGCGCCTCATCGGTAAATCGTACCTTGTGGTGCGCTTCATAGCGGTCCTGAAGGCCCCTAAGTATATCCAGAGTCTCATCTTTTGTGGGTGGGTCAACAATTATCGTCTGGAAACGCCTCTCAAGGGCCCCATCTTTCTCGATATACTTTCTATACTCATCCAAAGTCGTAGCACCAATGCACTGCACTTCTCCGCGGGAGAGGGCCGGCTTCAACACATTCGACGCATCGATAGCCCCTTCGGCCCCGCCGGCTCCCACGAGCGTATGGAGCTCATCAATGAATAAAACTACATTTTTAGCCCTTCTAACCTCATTAATGACTGCCTTTATTCGCTCTTCAAACTGCCCGCGATATTTTGTACCGGCCACCATCATCGCCAAATCAAGCACCACGATGCGCCTATCCTTGAGCAGCTCAGGCACTTGTTTGTTGACTATCTGCTGGCTCAGCCCCTCGACGATAGCGGTTTTGCCAACACCTGCTTCGCCCAACAAAACCGGATTGTTTTTCGTGCGTCTGCAAAGTATCTGTATCAGCCGTTCAATCTCCCGCTTTCTGCCAATGACCGGGTCAAGCTCATTGTTAGCCGCCAATTCGGTCAGGTCTCTTCCGAAACTATCCAGTGCCGGGGTTTTGCTTTTTGGCTTTCGACCTACCGCCGGCCCCATCTGTACCCCAAGACCGGTAGGGCCGTCATCCACCCCCGCACCCAACAGATTCAACACCTCCTGCCGCACATCCTCAAGCTTCAGGCCCAGATTCATAAGGACCTGAGCTGCTATTCCTTCGCTCTCTCGTAATAAGCCCAGCAGGATATGTTCGGTTCCCACGTAATTGTGGTTAAGAGACCGTGCCTCTTCAATCGCATACTCGATAACCTTCTTGGCTCTCGGTGTCTGGGGCAGTTTTCCCATCGTAACCATATCCGGCCCGCTCTTGACGAGCTTTTCCACCTCCAGCCGGAGCTTCTTTATATCCACATCAAGGTTCTTCAGAACGGTAGCACCTACGCCACTGCCTTCTTTAACCAGGCCCAGAAGGATATGCTCGGTACCTATGTATTCGTGGTTGAACCGCTGCGCTTCCTGGTTAGCCAGCGCCATAACCTTACGTGCACGGTCTGTAAAACGCTCAAACATCTCTTACCCCGTTAGAAACTTGCTTTTTTAGCTCACTTTAGTCACTTTAGCTCACGTGCTACGAGCCCGCCGTGCCCGCTCATCGCGGCAGGCATCGAATATTAACTTAATTATATCACAATCAGCCCATTTGTCAACCAATTAGAAATCCAGCGTTTTAAGGCTATAAGTATCTATTCTTAATATGCCTTAACTTAAGCAAATGTTCGTTTTTTTCCGGACCAGGTTTTTCCTCAAGTTATAATCTTATCGACAAAAAACGCCGTTAACTTTCTGGAAACCTGACCTGTATTCTCACCGCAGAGACCGCAGAGACTTTTAGCCACGAAGACACTAAGGCACAAAGAAATTAACCACGGATCCGCCTTCGCTAAAGCTACGGCGAGACAAGTTTCACAGATCCGCCTTCGCTAAAGCTACGGCGAGACAAGTTTACACTGATTTTTTGCCACAGAGAGGTGCCAGCCGGTCGTCTTCGTCCGAAGCTACAATCGAAACAAGTTTCTGCTAAAGCTTCGTCCTCAGACAACAGGCCATCAGTGATGGCCTCATAATTTATATGCGGCTGGCTTCTTGAGGGATTAGTTAATTAGAAAATTAGAGGATTGGTTAATTGGTGAGGGATTGACATATAGTCCTTTCGATTAATCAAAAGGACTACGAGCCTTTTAGAAATAGTTGATTAGAGAATTAGTTAATTGGCGAATTAGTGAATTAGTTCGTTGTTCATAGTTCATAGAAAGACTTAGCCACAAAGGAACACCCATCCTTCGCCCTTTAAGGGCTACGGAGGGCAGGCAGAGAACTCAGAGAGCTTTCAGTCAGCTTGGTGTTCCGCCACACGGACCTGCCAAAAAGACGGCGGGTAAATGGCGGACAAGTCTTGGCAAATTCTACTCCCAAAGCCAGCCCATTCGACTACTTCGACTCTTTCGACTTCTTCGATTGCACTCCCTTCGACTGCGCTCAGGACAGGCAGGACAGGTACGCTCAAGACAGGTCCGCTCAGTATAAATTCGCTTAGGACATGCTTTGTCATGGAATTCTGCCTTCGTCCACAAAGTCAGACAAGCCGACTTATCTTTAAGCTGACTGATTTCAAACGTAGATGAAATCAGAATAAGTTATTGCTTTATAAGCTCAAGTTTGTTAAAATTCAGTAAGTTGCTTTGAGGGAAACAGCGGCGAGAAAAAAAGCAGCTTGAATATTTAGCTGAGAGAGTTAAGGTATTACAGAGACTTACAAATAAAATCTGTAAAGAACGGATTGAGTCATTTATTTGAAAAATGCAACGAAATGAATAGCACGCAACTTATTGATAAATTGGGTTACACTGATCACCCTGCCTTTTTACAAGGTGAACGGCTAAAGGAACATCACGGCTATTCTTTTTTCTTTGCTCAGGCTGAAAAAGAAGATCATTGTAATTTAAAAGGTGTTTACACGCTTCTTGATTCACCTGATAAACTTTCCAGCAGTTCACTTACGCCGATAGTTTATGTCTGTGAGGCTGACAATGAAGCTAAGGCCGAAGAAATCCACAAAAGAGTCTGGAACCAAAACATTGTCCCCTTTCTGATTGTTGTTACCCCAAAGAATATCCGTTTTTATTCTGGATTTGAGTATGGTCAAAAGAAAAATAATGACGAAGATAGAACTCTTGAAGTAGCCAGAAACGCAAATGAAGTTTTGGATAAACTTTCTGCGTTGAAATCTGAATCTATTGACTCCGGCGACATCTGGAAGCAAAGACCGATCTCGGTAGAGGGTCGAGTTGATAGGCACTTGCTGGCAGACCTTAAAAAACTATCCGAAGTACTTACCGACGAAAATAAAGATTACAAACTTCCGATAGAACATGCCCATACACTAATAGGGAAATATATTTATCTCAAGTATTTGAGAGATAGGGGTATACTTTCTGACAAAAGGCTTTCGGATGCCGGTGTAGATGAAAAAGACGTTTTCAGCGGATCTGCACGAAAAGAAAAACTTGATCAGCTTGAAACATTTTTGGATGGTTTTCTAAATGGTTCGGTTTTTCCCCTGCCAAGAGGAAATGATATACAAATGAAACATGCACAAAAAGTTGCTGGTGTTTTTAAGGGAGATGACCCTGAAAGTGGCCAACAGGTTTTGTTTGACATTTATGATTTTTCTTATGTGCCGATAGAAACACTGTCGGTAGTATATCAGCAATTTCTGCATGCAAAGGACCAAGGCCGCGGCAAAGGGGCTTATTACACCCCCGTCCATTTGGTTAATTTCATACTCGATGAATTAGAAGCCAAAAAACCTCTCAAAGAGAAGATGAAAATTTTTGATCCCTCATGTGGGTCCGGGGCGTTTTTGGTTCAATGTTATCGCAGACTAATCGAAGGTATCATAAGAGGCAAAGGGGCTAAACTCACTCCGACAGACTTAAAAAAGCTTTTAGTCGATAATATTTTTGGTCTGGATGCAGATGAGGAGGCTTGCCGGGTAGCAGAATTAAGCTTGTCCCTGACTTTGCTGGATTATATCAATCCTCCCGATTTGAGTTCTAAAAAACATAAAGGTTTTAAGTTGCCGAAATTACATAACAAAAACATCTTCCATTGTGAAGGCGGTTTCTTCGATGATGAATCTCTATGGGTAAAATCCATACCAAAGAAAGGTTACGACTGGATAATCGGCAATCCGCCGTGGAAGAATATAGACAAAAAGAAAGACAAAGAACTATGTGATCGTAAGGCCATTGGATGGATAGATTCTCACAAAAAACTATGTCCGGTTGATAATTACCAGACAGCAGAAGCTTTTGCATGGAAAACAACTCAATTACTAAAAGAGGACGGACAATGCGGACTCCTTATGCCTGCAATGACGTTGTTTAAGAAACAGGGGCATAAATTCAGAGCTAAATTCTTTTCTGAAATCGAAACATGGTGTATTGTTAACTTCGCAAATATCAGAAGATATTTATTTGAAAAGGCAATTAATCCAGCTGCGGCATTTTTCTATTCCGGCGAAAAGGACTGGGATAAATCAGAGCATTATATTACTACCTGTGCTCCTTTTGCAGTAGAGCAAGATTCACAACTTAATCAAAAAGGTAGCTCAAAAAAGATTTGGAGTGTCTTTGCTAATTATGCCACAATAAAAGAAATTCCTCTAAGAAATATTAGGGATGGTTCCGCTGTGCCGTGGAAAACAGCTATGTGGGGAACACATATAGATAATCTTCTGCTAAGATATTTAAGTAACAGGAAATTCCCCAGCCTAAAGAAGATTACCAAACAATATGACATGTCATTAGGTGAAGGATTACAACTGAGAAATTTTGATTCGACAGAGGATATTGAACTTTGTAACGAAGTTCAAGACAAAAAACTTCTTATAATGAAGCGGTTGAAGAAAGCAAAGATAATACACTACTTTTCCAAAGGTGTTTTTGAAAAACTTCCTAAAAATGAAAATATATATGTGCGAAAAGGCCACAAAAATCCTCTTGCTATATGCTACCCTCCCCATATATTTGTTGATGCTGCCAGAAGATTCGTGATTTATTCTAATCAATTTTTTGTTATTCCCCCTCGCCAGATAGGAATCGCGGGAGGTAAAACACAAAAATATTTGTTAAAGGCATTGGCATTATATCTCAAATCAGAATTCGTCCGCTACCAGCAATGGATAACCAGTACAGCATGGGGGATTGAGAGGGACCGTCCAAACCTTGACGACTTGAAAAAGTTACCGGTTCCGTTATCTGAGCTTTCTGACAACGAACTTGTCGAATGGGCCAAGCTTCACGATGAAATTGTCGCAGCGGATAAACGTGAACGGGAATCTCAGCAGGATAAAACTACGCCACTTTTTGATTCCCGCCGGAGAACTTCTTTGCCATCGTTGGACACACTGTTAAAACAGATGAATGACAAAGTTTACAAGCTTTTGGGTATAAGCAAAAAACAACAATGGTTGATTGAAGATATGCTTGGTGTTCGCATGAAATTAAATGATGGTAAAACAGCCAAAGAAGCTCGCGATCCGGCAAGTAAAGAAGAAATAACTGATTTTGCCCACATATTCCAGGAAGAGCTTGATTTGTTTCTCGATCACACCGGCAAGAGAAAGGTACATAAGGTCAAGGTATTATATGCCGGTACTTCTGCCGTAATTATTGTCGATCATCTTATGCGTTCTATGGCAACAAAGCCTGAAGTGGTTAAGGTTCAGGATGATCAAACACGCAGAGAGTTGAATAAAATCCAGGGGAAATTAACGGAGACAAGAAGTCAGTGGATGTACTTTACCCGCTGCCTGCAAATTCACGAAGCAAGAAGAACATACATATTCAAACCCCGACGGAGATTGTACTGGCTGAGAAGTCAGGCTCTTGCGGAAGCAGATGATTTTATAGCGGAGAAACTGGCAACAGACAAATAATCTATGGCAATCTTGGGGCAGCACAAATCAAATATTAATCAATCAGATGATAGCAGCGATTACGAAGGTGGCTTTCATTGCGACGCTTTGTTTCTGATTATTGCCGGACATAAAAAGCTCACAGAAAACGCTACTGATTATTCCAATGAAGAAGAACCAAACATAACTGGAGAACTTGTCAGATGTGCTAATGAATATATCGACAGCACATCCTCTCCTACTTGGACAAGTTTTTATGATGTTAGGGATGAATCCCCAGAAAACACGAAAGAAAGGTTGGGCAAAGACCGAAAAAAAGTTGATATTGTTTGTACGCTAACAGGAATAAAACCACGTTCACGCATAAAATTTGAAGCTAAACGTCTGAAAAGACCGGGTTTCCTTGTTGGTGAATATGTCGGTAAAGCAGGACTGGGGGAATTTATATCCGGTAATTATGCGCCGGAGTGTAATACAGCCGGAATGCTGGGCTATATTCAGTCTGATGATTGCGATTACTGGGCAGAGCAAATCCCCGATGCTCTGAATAGAAGGAAAGAAGAAGTACATCTGATAAAAGATGGCCAATGGCAAAAAGCCAGCCTTGAAAATGTTGATGATTGTTACAAAACCCGGCACAACAGACCAACGGTCAAACGTGAACTTCTGATTTATCATCTTCCACTTGATTTTGTAAGATAGCACAGCAGACAAACAGCTAAAATCTGTGGATAATTCTTTTGGGGGAATTAAAGGTGTCCGGCCATATAATATTAAATCTGTGTTAATCCGTGGTTAAATCGGCCTGAAAAGAGCGAAAGTGCGTTTTTGGCGGGGGTAAATATTAGATTGCCACGTCACTGCGTTCCTCGCAATGACCCCGACCACAGGTGTCGGGGCTAACCGACCCCGTTAAACAAAACCCCGCGTAAAACGTGGGGGTAAATATGACCCCCAGCATAAACCCTTCGGCACTTCGACAAAACAAAACCCCCAGCGGAGCTGGGGGCTAAACGATACAAAACAAAAAAGGAAACCCCTTGCAGTGCAAAGGGCTAAGAGAACCCCCTAATAAATTAGGGGGCTAAATATTTTTGGATTTCTCCGCTTCCTCCTTCGCCATCCTACTTCGCTAAAGCTACGAAGGATTTGGCTATCTGCGGCACAAGTACCTGCGGCACAAGTTACTTGTATCGGTCTCCGCCGGTCTCCGCCCCGATGTGCTGCATTTCAACTTCCAGAGGGCTTTGCTGTTGAGTTAGAAGCGTCTCAAACTCCTGCTTGCCAATCCATTCTACGTTTACCCCGCCCCCGGGAGGAGTGGGGTGAAGAACCTCCTTTAACCTTAGTGCGAGGAATCCATCGGAAAAGAGTATTGAGCGGGATTTCATCTCAGCGTAAGCTAAAATTTCATTTGGGTCTGATTCAAATTTGATCCACCTGGCTCTATACTGCAAATCACCAAGCCGGTCTCTGCCCGGGAGAGTTTCTCTCTGGCTGTTGACCCAAGATTCAGAAGGCACTAAACCGTGCTCTGCCCGGTAACTCTTAATCCTGTTACCGAGCACCATCATTGCGAGCCTGGCTGCTCGACGGTTAAAGTAATCCCTCAGGTTAAGGATTGCCACAACCGCGACCATCGTAACGAGCAGTACAATTATAATCTCTACTAAGATTGCCTTCTGGTGTCTATTCATATATCGTCGCTCGTCTCTCGTCGCTCGTGACCCGGGTCACGAGGCACGATTCTTAGCCTGCCATCCTTAAGCACTATTCTACCTTCAGCAAACAATCCTATTGCCTGCGGATAAGCAATACACTCCTCGCGAAATACTCTTGCGGCGAGTGTATCGGGAGTGTCATCGTCTTTGACTATGCAGCTCCGCTGCAAGATTATTGGTCCTTTATCATATTCATTTGAGCAAAAATGCACTGTACAGCCGCTTACCTTGCAACCTGCTGCAAGGACTGCCTCGTGGACGTGGAGACCGAACATACCTTCTCCGCCGAAGCTCGGAAGCAAAGCCGGATGTATGTTCATTACGCAATTTTCCTCCGATAGGCGTCCTGCGGAGTAACGCTCCGGTATTTTCCACAGGCACAGCCAGCCAGCCTGGATAACGAGGTCAACGTTTGCAGCGACGAGCTCCCCTTCAATTTGTTTACTGAATTCATCGATTTCCGGGTAGTCCTTTTTACGGATGATTTTTACATCAAGGCCGGCTTTTTTTGCCCTTTCAACACCAGCTGCAGTTGAACGGGAGCTTATTACTACAGCGATTTCGGCGTTAAGTTTTCCCTGTTTGATGTGCTCAAGGATATTGAGCATAGTCCTGCCGCCGCCACTAATAAGTATGCCGAGCCGAATCGGCTTTTCATTTTGTGCAGCCATTTCCAGTTTGTCTTCGATGTCACGTTCGAGATTCAAGGCCTGGTTTGCAAGCTTGTCGGCATATTTATTTTTCTCTCTGGTAATGTGCCGGACGTTCCAATTCTCAAGTTCTCTGAGTAAGTCGGTGGCCTGCCGGAAAAGAGGCCTGATTTGCTCGCTTTTTACTTTGTATTCGCCATTGATTTGTTTGACCAGCAGCTCGCTGTCACTGTAAACCATTATTTGTTTAGCACCAATTTGTTTTATGGCTTCGAGGGCCTTTACGATGGCGGTATACTCAGCTACGTTGTTCGTAGCCTGGCCTAAGAAAAAGGCTTTCGCCTGCAATTGCTTTCCGGCGGAGTCTATTAAGATAAAACCTGCAGCAGCCGGGCCTGGATTGCCCCTGCTGGCGCCATCTATATAAGCGACTATCTCGTATCTTGTATCATTCATCTCGTAATCAGTCTGTCACCTCCGAGTCTGCTGAAGGCGAACGAAGAATCTCAATCATTCCAGAGCCAGATGTTTCGCTTCCACTCTCCGCAGTAGCGGGGCTACTGCTACGGAGGACAGGTTGCTCAACATGACGAGTATTGAGCGCCGAGTATCAGGTGTGTTCTTCACTTGTAAGTACAAGTATTCTTGTGCAATTGGAACAGCGGATGACATCATCTTTAATCATAAGCAGATTAACGTTTTCAGCAGTAACTCCCATAAAGCAGCCGCCACAGCTATAGGCTCCTGATTTGCCTTCCTGCTGTTCAATCACTGCCACTGCCTGGCCATCAAATGTTTCAGCGACGCGTTTGAAAATTTCCAGCGGTTTTTTTGGGATGGTCTGTGCAACCTGGTCCCATTCTGTCTGGACTTCTTCGATTTCGGCCTCGTATTTGATTGCCAGCTCCTCTGACTCTTTTCGCGTTTTTTCGAGCTCTTGTTTTTGCTGTTCTATTTGCTTACGGATGTTCTCGCATTCGGCCTCGTCGGCCTCAATATCCTTTAACAATTCGAGAATCTGGGTTTCGATTTTAGAATTGTCGGCTTTGGTTGTGTTAAGCTGGGTTAGTACCGCAGCATATTCTTTGTTCGTTCTCGCTGTGTTGAGGGAGGCTCTTAACCTGGTTATTTTTTCATCCTTGCTTTTCAGTTCCAATTCCAGGCGGTCGGATTGAACCTTAGTCAGCTGGATCTCTTCTTTCTTGGCTTCGAGGGCATTTTGAAGGTTTCTGACCTGGTTTTCATGGATAATTACATTTCTTCTGCATCTTGCAAGTTTTGCTTTGGCGGCTCGAAGGCGATTTTCAACACTTTGAAGTTTTACAAGGCCATCCAGTACAGGTCCCATTCCTTCGGCTCCTTTCGGTCGCTCAGGATGGTGAGCGAAGTCGAACCATTACCCTTCTTCTTAACGGCCCTAAAGTTTTTAATCCTTCATTGTCTCCATTTGAATTTTATTATGCAATAGGAATTTTGCTATTTTCTAAAATTTTCTCTGAAGAGCCCTTGAGAACAGGGAGATAATATCGTAACCGGCAATTATACCCTTCAGGGTAATAAATTCCCGCGAGTGAGATTTTAATCCGCCTGAGGCGGATAAATCCGCCACATGTATGGCGGATTAAGAGCCTATCCTAATAACTTAGTCTATTGCGGCCGGCTGCAAAGCCCGATGCCGGTGTTGTCAGCCACGAAAACGTCCTCGACGTAGAGCAAACTACGCCTCCGGGCGTTTTTGGCCTGCCGCCTTGTCCTCGGACTTTTCGCTCGGCCTCATAACGACCAGGTTATTCGGATAGGATCTAAATACTGCAGCGCAACCTAATGGTATAAAGCACGATTTTTCTATTAAAATCCGAAGCACGAAATACGAAATTCATCGCTCCGTCGCCATGGCTTTGGAGCGTTGGCGACCTTCGTAGTTTCGTCCTTCGCAGCAGGGCAAGCGGGACAGGCAGGGCAGGCGTGACGGCGAGGGGTAAACAAATACCCTGCTTGTGCAGGAGTGATAGTTTGTTTGTTCCACTACTTATTCGAACATCAATAATGTTTAGTCCTTTGTAAAGGGCGGCTATTGATTATATAATTACAGGGTGATGAAAGCGTTATTGAAAAAACTCATTCAAGCTAAAACGACTGCTGAAGAGGGTGAATTGGCTGCAGCAGAGATTATATCAACTGAGCTGTCCAGCTTCGGCATAGAATCTTGGATAGATAGCTGGGATACAAACAGGGCAAATATCAGTGCACGGATAAAATCAACCGGCCTAAAAAACTCGCTTTTATTCGCGTGTCATCTGGATGTTGTTGGGCCTGGCGAAGCAAGCTGGGAAAAATCCCCTTTTGGGGCAATCGAAAGTGAGGGCAAAATCTACGGCAGGGGCGCAACAGATATGAAAGGAGCAATTGCTTCAATTGTTACTGCTATCGGCCAGATTGTTGAGTCAGGCACAAAGTTGCAAGGTGATATTATATTCTTTGCTGCTGCCGGTGAAGAGACCGATAGCTGCGGAACGAAGAGATTTATTCGCGACTATGCAGCGCAGTTGCCTGAGCTTGCCGGTGTAATTGTAACCGAGCCGACGGATTTCGAAGTCGTTACAGCCCATCGTGGAATGTTATGGCTTAAAGTTATAACCAAAGGCAAAGCCGCTCACAGCTCAGCACCACAATTAGGTATAAATGCCATAACCTCAATGAAATCTTTTTTAGATGAGCTTCAAAACTACGAAATTACCGACAAATCTCACAAGTTGTTAGGTGATTGCTCTATGAGCATTAATACCATCTCCGGCGGCAAAGAAATCAACGTTGTACCGGATAGTTGCAGTATCGAAATAGATATTCGCACTTTGCCTTCGCAAAATAATTGGCAAATAATCGATGATTTTGAAAAAATCATTGCGAAATTAAAGCAAAAAAATCCTGAATTTGATGCAGAAATTACCGCTATACGTGAAGTGAAAGCATTAGAGACGGACAGCACTTGTGATTTTGTTAATGATTTTTGTTCTTCTGTTGGAGCAGATGAAACCAAAGCGGTCAGTTTTACTACGGACGGGCCATTTTTTGCCTCGCTGGGTGCGCCGGTAGTGATTTTTGGCCCGGGCAAACCGCAGCTTGCTCATAAGCCGGACGAATATATTGAGGTCAGCGACGTAGAAAAGGCGGTTGAACTTTACAAAGATATAATTCTGAAATTTTTAACCTGATTTTCACTGACAGCATACAAGCCGAGCAAGTTGTGTAGTTAACTGTTATAGGAGTAAATCAAAATGGAGCAATATAGAATAGATTTTGATTCGATGCCGTGGCAGACACCGGCAGTCGGTGTTAAATTCAAGGCTTATGAACAAGGTGGAAGAAAGCTGCGTATTGTAGAGTTTGCTAAAGAATTTGTTGAGCCAGACTGGTGCACGAAAGGGCATATCGGGTATATTCTGGAAGGGCAAATGGAAATAGACTTCGACGGAAAAGTAATCCAATTCGGCCCAGGTGATGGGGTGTTTATACCGGCAGGTGAGAAACACAAGCACAAAGGTAAAGTTCTTACAGATGTGGTGAAAGTAATCTTGGTGGAAGACATCTAACCTTTCGCTGTGAGATTAAGAGAACATGCTAAAAATTTTTCCCGCTGAAACAAAAGAAGATATTGAGTTAGCTAAAATGCTTTTTGTCGAATACGCCGACTCTTTGGGCTTTGATTTGGATTTTCAAGACTTTGAAGAAGAGTTAGCGAATCTTCCGGGCGACTATGCTGGGCCCAGGGGTTGTCTGCTGTTGGCTAAGTATAAAGACCAACCAGCTGGATGTGTTGCGCTGAGGGCTTTTAGCAGCAGTATCTGCGAGATGAAAAGACTGTACGTTAGGCCGAAATTTAGAAATTTAGGGATTGGCAAAGCTCTGGCTGAGTCTGTTATTGAGCAGGCCCGAAGAATCGGTTATGCTCGTATGCGATTGGACACAATCCCTTCAATGCAGGCCGCAAGAGCACTATATGCATCTATGGGATTTCGAGAGATAGAACCTTATAGATATAATCCTATAGAAGGTGCGGTATTTATGGAACTTGAGCTGTATCTGTGCAATTAGAAACAGGTCAAAAATGAATTGCAGTATCTCAATGGGAACAGACGATTAACAAAGCATGTCATACATTGAAGCGATTTTAGCACTATTTGCGATTGTTGACCCGATAGGTAACATTCCCATATTGCTCCATATTTCCGAGCATACACCCGAAGGTCAAAGTCAAAAGGCCTTCAATACTGCTGTGGCCGTCGGCGTGATTATCCTTTTAGTTTTTTCATTTGCGGGTAATTGGGTACTGAACCGCATTTTCCACATTCAGTTAGCTGACTTGCAGCTTGCCGGCGGGATATTGCTGCTGATTATCGCTATCGACCATTTGATATTTGGGGTACTGCGGCGGTCGGTAGAGGTTGAGGGAACATTGAGCCCTTATGAGATTGGCTGTGTACCGCTGGCCTGTCCACTTCTCGCAGGGCCGGGTGCAATGGTAACAAGTCTGACAACGCTCGAAAAATCCGGCCCGGCAAAGGCAATAGTTGCAATCGCTGTGGTATTCGGGGCACTGTGGCTTATAATGCGGTTCATCGAGCCGATACATAAAATCCTTGGTAAGATGGTCTGCACGGTATTTTCAAAGGTGATGTGCCTGTTCATCGCCGCTATCGGCGTACATATGATAATGTCCGGCCTGCAGTATTACTTCACCAGCCCCAAATAAAACTTTCAAACTTTTTCATAACTTACGATTTTAGAATTCGAAATGGTCTTTGAAGACGGTCTTGAAATCATAGACATCGTTGAAATCATCGATTGAGTCGGTTGGCTGGGCAGTCATCCATTTGTGCTTTATCAACAGAAAGACGATTTCACCGAAATCGCGAGTGGTTTTGACACCCCAGGTATTTAGCACCAACATTGCCAGTCTTCCCCATTTTTCAACAGCCATTTTTTTCAGTCCCTCACAGAGTGTTTGGCCACTAACGTGGCGAGGGGCAGTGGCAGTATTTTGTACTGTATAGCCAAGCCCTTCATAAACGAAGCTGACCGCGCCGGGACTATATCGGCTGTCCTCTTTGGTAATTTGTTCGAGATTTTTTTTCATCCTTCGACTCCTTTCAGTCGCTCAGGACGACCCTGAGCGAAGTCGAACGGGTCATCCTTAATTTTTGCCACAGAGAGCACAGATTATATTTACTAAAAAATTAGCCACAGATTACACAGATTTCTCAGATATTCTTTATTATTATAAAACCATACGTTTGACCTCAACAGATGGGCCAAAGTTAATAATTAGGCCTACATCATGACCGGTAGCTTTTAGATAATTAAGCAGCTGTGCCTCGAAAATATTGGCATATTTGTCAACGGCTTTCACCTCAACCACTACTTTGTTTTCAACGAGAAGGTCAGTGAAGAACTCTCCAACGACCTGATTTTCATAATGGACTTGCATAGGTTTTTCGAATTCTACTCGATAACCCCTTTTCTTTAGCTCTATGAACAGCGAATTATGATATATCTTCTCCAGAAAGCCATAGCCGGGTTTATTATGAACAGTATGTGCTGCATTGATAGTCTCGCTGGTCAACTCCCTATATTTGTACTCACCCATTTCGACTTAGTTTAATTCGGTGTAATCTGTGAAATCTGTGGCTTTCTATCAAAGAACTCTCTGTCCGGGTTTTGCTCCGGAATCGGCAGAGAGGATATAAATATCTTTTCCCCCGGTTCCAGCTGCTAATATCATACCCTCTGATAGGCCAAATCTCATCTGTTTTGGCTTTAGATTAGCCAGATAGACCACGATTTTGCCGGTCAGCTCCTCAGGTTTATAGGCCGTGGCTATCGCAGCAAAACAGGTTTTTTGCGGGCCGCCCACATCCAAAACCAGACGCAGCAGTTTATCCGCGCCTTCGACGGATTCGGCTTTTATTACTTTGGCGATTCGCAAGTCAACTTTGCCAAAATCTTCAATTGTACACTCGGCCTTGTTTAGCTCAGTGACATCTGGTGTTTTTTCATCGCTTGACGGCTGGGTTTCTTTACTTTCTTCTACCATTGCATTCACCTGTTCTTTATTAATTCTTTCAACTAATCGCTGGAAATCGTTTATTTTGTGGTTTTCCAATATTGTTTCGACATCCGTGAATTTTAGCTCATCGACATTGAGAAACTCCTGCACCTTTTCTGCATACTTGGGCAAGATGGGTTTTAGGTAAATCGTCAGGATGCGTACGGCATTTATTATTGTAGTAAGGATTGTTCGTGTCGCATCCTTATCGGTTTTTATGGTTACCCAGGGTTGATTTTGTTCGACGTATCGGTTTGCCTCGTCGGCCAGAGCGATAATTGTTCGGACTGCAGCGGCGTAGTTAAGATTTTCATAATCCGAGATGATTTGGTCTTTTGCGGTTGTTAGCTTGTTAATTAATTTCTTGCCCTGGCTATCTAATTGACCAAGCTGGCCATCCAGTTGTTTTGTCAGCATTGGGCCGGAGCGAGAGGCGAGGTTCGCAAGCTTTCCGACTAAATTGGAGTTGATTTTGTTCATAAAATCGTCTGTGCTCAAATCGATATCTTCAATACCGCCGGTTAGTTTGCTTGCGTAGTAGTACCGCAAATACTCAGGATTTAAGTGTTTTAAGTAGGTGCTCGCCTTAATAAATGTCCCGCGTGATTTGCTCATCTTCTTGCCGTTCACCGTCAGGAAGCCGTGTATGAAAAGCTTGTTGGGGGTTTTGAAACCGGCCCCGATGAGCATTGCGGGCCAGAAAAGGGCGTGAAAATACGTAATGTCCTTGCCGATAAAATGGTAAAGCTCATATTTCGTCGCTCGTCGCTCGTCGCTCGTGTCTCGTGTCTTTGTGCCTTTGTGACTCGTCGTTTGCATTTCGGTTCTTGGCCAAAGTTCGTTAAAATCAAGGCCTGTTTTATCGCAGTAGTTCTTTATCGAAGCCATATATCCGATAGGAGCGTCCAGCCAGACGTAGAAAAACTTATTTTCTTCTCCGGGTATTTTGAAGCCGAAATAGGGTCCGTCTCTGGAGATGTCCCAGTCTTTCAGGCCTGTCTTGAACCACTCGTCGAGTTTGTTTGCCACCGATTGCTGAATGTAGCCTTTGGCGATGAGGTCTTTGAGTTTTTGTTCGTAATCTGAGAGTTTGAAGAAGTAGTGTTCGCTTTCTTTCCGAACCGGTTTAGTGGAACAGGTTGCACATCGGGGATTAATCAATTCGGTCGTGCGATATGTTCCACTACAGAGCTCGCAGGAGTCGCCGTATTGGTCCTCGGCGCCGCATCTGGGGCAGGTGCCTCGAATGTATCTATCGGGCAGGGACATCTTGCAATTTTCGCAATAGGCCTGTTCGACATTTCGTTTGACGATTGAGCCGGCTTTGTTGAGCGAATTGAAAAAGAGCTCGCTAAAACTTTTATTTTCCGGTGAATGTGTTGTGTAATAATTATCGCATTCTATGAAGAAGCTGTCGAAGTCTGCTTTATGCTCTATATACATGCGTTCGATTAGCTGTTCGGCGGTTATGCCGGCGGCCCGGGCACTTATCATAATGGGGGTGCCGTGGGTGTCATCGGCGCAAAAGTAGAGGCATTGGTTGCCGCGCATCTTTTGGAAGCGCACCCAGATATCGGTCTGGAGATATTCTACTAAGTGCCCCATGTGTATCGAGTCGTTTGCATAAGGCAGAGCTGATGTAACAATAATTTTGCGTGGCATATTTCTTCCTTGGCGGTTACTGCTTCTTATCCTCTTTGTCTTTCTGCTCATTTTCCTCTGGAGTATTATCTTTGGCATCCGGTGCCGAATCGACAGATTTTTTTCTCGTAGTTGTAGGAGTGGAAATTATCTCAAGCTCATCGACCGGGATGGCGGCTTTTTCCCCACTGTCATATTCGACAACAACAAGCTGAGTCAATATTTGTGTATCGACAATTTTGCCCTCGCCGTGGTTCGTTTTCACTCTTGAATTCTTTTTGGGCAGTCGTTGTTTAAGCTCGGTGTAAGTTTTATCCTCGTATCTCAGGCAGCACTTCAATCTGCCGCAATAGCCGGATATTTTTGACGGGTCAAGGGTTGCTTTTTGCATCTTGGCCATTCGCATATTGACCGGCTTTAAGAGCTTAAGAAATCTTTGGCAGCAGCACTGTTGTCCACAGGTTTCGACGTCGCCGAGTATTTTGGCCTCATCGCGTGAACCGATTTGACGCATTTCGATTCTCGTCTGGTATTCATTTGCCAATTTTTTCACCAGCTCACGGAAATCCACTCGGCCATCAGACATAAAGTAGAAAATAATGCGTTCTCCGCCAAATATGTGTTCTGCGTCAACTATCTTCATTAGCAGGTTCAGCTCTTTTACGAATCGCTTACAAGTTTCTATTTCTTCTTCGGCAATTTTTTGAAGGTGTCGCTCCTCGCTTATATCCTCTGCGGTTGCGAAACGCACAAATTTACCTGCCTGTTTGCAGGAGAGGTCTATATTGTTTTCATCGAAGTATTTTTTAATCTGGTTCTCACTCAATCTGAATTGTCCAGCTCTGTATGCAGAAAGCCGGCCTACGAGATGTGCTAATTCAAGACCTTTGTCGGTTTTTACCACTACGCGAGTGGTAACTTTAGGTATTCTGGTTTCGCTGTGCTCAAAGAATCCGAGCGTATTCATTCTGCCGTAGTGAACCAACATATATTTCTTACTTTTTGCCTGCTTGGCCTTTTTTGTTGAAGTTTCTGCCATCTAAGCTACCTGAGTGAATAACAGAGCAAGGTCGTATTACTATTAAACCTTCATTATATCAGAAACAGCGAGGCTTAACAATAGCTGCTCGAAAATAAGTCTCTCGTTGACAGCCGAATCAATCCAGCGCAGCGTCCTATAGCAATCGTCGATTTTTTCTGCGGCCTGTTCAGGGTCAAAACGTCCAGCTAACTTTTGTATCTCTGCTTTTTGGTCGAAATTTATGAAGTCTTTTAAAGGTGTGACGTTTCTTTTCATTACATCGCTGAAAACAGATATGATTATCTGGATGAGAGTTTTTTGTGCTCTTCGATTGATATCGGTTTTGCTGGTGGTCTTATCAAGGTTGCTCCAGGCGGCAGCAATTTTTTTACTTTCGTTCAAAAGCTGCTGAGCCAGGTCAAGAGCCCCGGCAAGTTCGCATCTGGCCAGAGAAGTTATCAGTTTTTTCTTTGTTTGGTAAAGATTTACGTCAGCAATGACAAGCTTTGCCCACTGGCAGGCCTGACCTAAACTGCCTTGAGCTAAACGGGCGAAATATTGTGCCTGCATTTCTTCGAGGCCTATTTCTTTTAGCTCTTCGATTATCCTACCTTCGTCAACAGGACCAAAGCGGATTATCTGACATCTCGATTTGATAGTGGGCAAAAGACGTTCCATGCGGGTGCACAGCAGGATAATACAGCAATACTTCGGCGGCTCTTCCAGCACTTTTAACAGACAATTCTGTGAAGCGGTGTTTAGCTTTTCAGCTTCTCTGACGATAAAGACTTTCCTTTGTGAGGCGGTTGGTCTGGTTGACACTTTTTCGATTAGAAATTCTCGAACAACATCTATCGGCAAGTCAACAGGTGTATATCTGCCTTTGCCCTGTTTTGTAAATTGAATCAATTCCTTATAAACGTGATTGAAGTCCGGGTGCGAATCGGCTTCGAACAATCGGCAGGATTGACACGAACCGCAGCTATCCACAAGTCCGTTTGTTGTAATCGCACTATTACAAAGCAGCAGCTTCGCCCATTCTCGGGCAGTTTTGAATTTACCGACACCAGCCAGGCCGGCAAAAATATAAGCGTGCGGGACCTTATCCGAAGCAAAGGCCCGCTGTAAAATCATAATCGCTCGGTCCTGACAGAATATATCTTTCAACGGCATAATATATAATAACCACGAAGCCTGTGACTAAAAGAATCCTGAAACTTCTTCTATTATTTTTTTGTGGACTGTTTTGATGTCGTCAGTGGCATCGATAACAACAAAATCCTTACGGCCTTTGGCCAGTTCGAGGAATCCTTCGCGGACTTTTTTATGGTAGTCATTGCCTTTGCGTTCCATTCTGTCGAGGTCTTTCTTGAGTCGCTTTGCTGCTGTTTCCGAGTCAACATCGAGGATTATTGTCAAATCTGGCCAGGGCCTTGCCAGAGAATCTGTTGCCAGTTTTATCACGTTTCGCATTCCAAAACCGCCGGCGTTGCCCTGATAAGCGCAGGTGCTTGAGACCCATCTATCGAGAATAACGCAATTATCATCTCGCAAAGCCGGCTCGATTTTTTCCTGCCAAAGCTGAACCCTCGCCGCCATATAGAGCAACACTTCTGTTTCTGTGCTCATTAGGATATTTTCAGGGTGGAGCAGGATTTGCCGAACCTTCTCACCGATGGCTGTTCCGCCGGGCTCCCGGAAAGTCTCTACCGCAACGCCTTGTTCTTTCAGCCATTGTACCAAAAGTTTCGTTTGCGTAGTCTTTCCGCAGCCATCCGGCCCATCAAGAGCGATAAATTTGCCTGATAATCTATTTTTCACCTAATCACCTGAGAGTTCTATTTTGCCAATTGGAAGTTTTCTTCGCCGACGAGCTGGCGTATTTTTCGGCAGAAATCAAGGTCTGGATTGACGGAGAGCTCCTTATCGGCAGCGGCATAGACTCTGCCTTTGTCGGTTCTTACAGCGACATAAACGGGACTTCTGCCTCTGTGATGCTGACAAATACTTTTTATCATAGCAACCTTCTCCTTAGTAACGTCTTTAGCATCCAGGCGAATTCTGACTTTTGCAGCTAATTTTTGTCTAACCTCTTCCAGCTTTATCAGTTCCACAGCCAGGATATTAGGTCTTTCTCTTCTAAAATCGAGTTTTCCTTTTACAAAAACAACCGTATCCTGGACCAATACATCGCTGTATCTGTTCAAAACATCCGGAAACATTACCACTTCGGCCTGTCCCTGCAGGTCTTCAAGTGTGAAGACAGCCATTTTTGAGCCGGCGTTTCGTCCTGTCTTTGTAAGGTTGTATCTTATCTTTGCAATTATTCCGCCGATTACGATTTGCCTACCCTGGGTGGTTTGGTCCAGTTGCGAGCTATTGCTCGTGGAATAAAGGTTTATCGTTTCAGCGTGATGGCTCAACGGATTACTTGTAACGTAAAAGCCGAGAACCTGTTTCTCATAAGCTGACATCTGCGGCTCGGGCCAGGGAGCAACATTGGGCAGGTGATGATGGTCCTGAGAATAATCGGTCTCGCCGGCCATTTGAGTAAAGAAGCTCATCTGGCGATTTTGTTTGTCAGTCTGTAGGCCGGCACCGTATTCCATTGCCTTTTCCAGACCGGCCATCATCTGTGCACGGTTGCCGCCCAGCCGGTCGAAAGCACCTGCCTTTATAAGGGCTTCGAGAACCTGTTTGTTGGCAGCTCGCAAATCGGCGTTTTCGCAGAAGTGGAAAAGACTCTGGAATCCGCCAACCTTTTCACGAGCAGCGATGATTTGTTCAACGGCCTTTTCGCCGACGCCTTTCACCGCAGCCAGGCCAAAACGTATTACACCCTTTTTTTTCACCGCCGAGTCCGCGGAGCTCGCAGAGTTTTTAATATTGTCATTCCTGCGGAAGCAGGAATCCATCTTCTCTTTTTTCTCTGCGTCCTCTGCGTTCTCTGCGGTTAAACTTTCTTGTCTTCTATAGAGCGGCGTAAAATCGACTCCGCTTTCATTAATGTCTGGCGCCTGCACCTTGATACCCATTTCAGCACATTCGGCAATATATTCGACGACTTTGTCGGTATTGCCCATTTCATAGGTCAAAAGAGCCGCCATAAATTCGATGGGCCAGTGTTCTTTCATATAGGCAGTCTGGTATGCAATAAAGGCGTAACGAGTCGAATGGCTCTTGTTGAAACCATAACCGGCGAATCGTTCGATAAGCTCGAAAATCTGCTTAGCCTGCCGGCTGGACAGGCCTTTATCAACACAGCCAGCTATAAATCTTTCCTTCTCCCTGGCGATAGTTCTGGCTTTCTTTTTACTTATCGCTTTAATCAGCGTATAGGCCTCTCGCAGCGGTATATCGCCCAGCCGATTACAAATTCGCATCACCTGTTCCTGATAGACCATAATTCCGTAGGTTTCATTGAGGATTTCCGCCATAATCGGGTGTGGCAGCTTCCATTCTGCACCGTGCTTTCGGTCGATGTAATCCTGGATGAGTATCATAGGACCCGGCCGATATAAGGCATTTGCAGCTATAAGGTCCTCGATTCGGTCCGGCTCCATCTTGATTAGCATGTTCTGCATACCGGCTGACTCAAACTGGAAAACTCCTTTTGTTCTACCACCGGAGAAAAGCTCAAAGACCTCCGGGTCAGCAAGGTTGAGTTTTTCCAGGTCTATGTCTATTCCATGAAGCTCCTTGACCAACTGGCGTGCCCGCTCCAATACGCTGAGGGTCTTCAGCCCCAAGAAGTCCATCTTCAACAGGCCCACTTTCTCAACCATAGGGCCTTCATACTGCGTTATGATATCGTTGGAACTGGGCGCTTTATAAAGAGGTATGAAATCAGTCAGCGGCTCATCCGCAATAACAACGCCAGCGGCGTGAACAGAAGCGTGGCGGGCAAGACCTTCGAGCTTTCTACTGATGTCGATTACTTTTTTTGTTAGCTCGTTTTGTTCGTAAGCCTGTCTTAACTGTGGCTCTGTCCTCAAAGCTTTATCGAGTGTCATATCGAGAGAGAAGGGCACAAGCTTAGCTAACCTGTCGGCCTCGCTGAGCGGAACACCAAGCACCCTGCAGATGTCACGGATAACCGCCCGGGCCTTCATTGTTCCAAAAGTTATTATCTGTGCGACGTGCCCGTATTTCCGACGGACATAGTCGATGATTTTTGCCCGGTGAACCTGACAGATATCGATATCGATATCGGGCATTTCATTGCGCTGCGGGTCCATAAAGCGTTCGAAGAGCAGGTCATACCGAAGCGGGTCAACGTCACACAGCCCAAGACAATACCCAACGAGTGTGCCTACGCCGCTGCCTCTGGCGCCTATTGGAATGTTATTTTCGTGTGCGTATTTGCAAAAATCCCAGACAATAAGAAAATAGCTGGCAAAGCCCTTCGATTCGATTACATTCAGCTCTCTGTCAAGCCGGTTTTTTACTTCATCGGTAATTTCACCGTATCGCTTCATAGCTGCCTCATAGCACAATTTCGTAAGAAAGTCCTCGGCTGTTGTGCCGTCCGGTGGCTCAAAGTGGGGTGCATGACGCTGTTTTAAGTCAAGCTCGACATTACAGCGATTAGCAATTGTCAGGGTATTATCGCAGGCCTCGCTTGTTTCGGCGAAAAGCTCACGCATTTGCTGCGGGCTTTTTAGGTAGACATCCGGCGGGTAAACCATTCGGTCAGGGTCATCTGCTCTTTTGCCGGTACTTATCGCACAGAGACAGTTGTGTGCTTCATAATCTTCGGCCTGCAAAAAGTGCACATCGTTGGTTGCAACCAGGCCCAGCCCCATCTTTTTTGCGATATCAATTAATCCCTGCCGAATATTCGGCTCATCATCTTCGTGCTTTTGTATCTCGATAAAAAACCTGTCAGGACCGAAAATCTTCAGGTAGCTTTCTACGGTTGCTATTGCTGCTTTTTCATCACCGTTGGAAAGTCTCACCGCAATCTCACCTTTAAGGCAGCCTGACGTAGCTATCAGGCCGTCGTTTAGCTCGGCCAGAATTTCCTTATCAATTCTTGGTCGGTAGTAAAATCCTTCAAGGTAGCCGATGCTGGCCAGCTTCAATAGATTCTGGTAGCCGATATTGTTTTCAGCTAAAAGTACCAAATGATATGCGGCATCGGAGATGGTGGTCTTTGTCCTATCGAATCTGCTGCCGGGGGCAACATAGGCCTCGATGCCGATGATTGGCTTTATATGGGCTGCAGTTGCCTTTGTATGGAACTCGACTGCCCCGAACATATTGCCGTGGTCGGTTACAGCTACAGCATCCATATTCAGCTTCTTACAGCGTTTAAGCAATTTGTCGAACGCTATGGCTCCATCGAGCAGCGAATACTGGCTGTGCAGATGAAGATGCGTAAACCCCGTTAGAGACCCCCTATTTGAGGATTTTTCCATTGGGCCTCTGATGGAATGGGTTTCTAACGGGGTAAGTCCTTTATTGGCCATAACTTGCGTTATCCTCATAGGAGTATGATTAGCGTTAATATAATAGATTGGCTTGCCAACTTTGTCAATAAAAACGCCCGGATTTTATTGGAAGGTCCCAAAAAAGCATAAATTTTTGAAATTTTTCGAGATTTCTCTTGACATTTTCTTCTCAATCTGATATACAAAGTTTGTATTCAAGGAGGAGTGGTGAGGAAGGTTTTTCCCCAATTAAGCTTTCCCCCACAAAAACAGGTCTTAATCCAAATACGGATGGAAAAGAGTTAGTATGCGCGTCCTGACAAAGGAAGCGTGAGAGAAGTAACTTTATTTTAGTAAAAGAGGGTTGTTTTCGGCTGGGGCGGTTCCAGCCGAGGTAAATTAAGAACCGGCAGCACAAATAGCTGCCACAGATAAATATGAGAAAAAAATGAATAAGCTAAGCATGTTAGTCATAACAGGATTGATATTGATATATACCTCTACAGGTTGGGCAGCAGTAGTAGGTTATTGGAGTTTTGATGACTCAGGCAACCCAGGACAGGACAACTCTAGCAATGGAAATGATGGCACTGTTTATGGAGCAACATGGATTACGCCTGGTAAAATTAACGGTGGCCTGAGCCTTGATGGAACAGATGACTATGTGTCGGTGGACGACGATGCCACCCTAGACATTACTGACGAACTAAGTATTGAGGCCTGGGTGCGTACAGCCATCGATATGGATACAAATCCACGAATGCAGATAGTTGATAAAGGAGAACACCTTGGCACCGGCGAAGGCTACATGCTGATGATTTACAACGGCGATCTATATGGGCGAGTTAACAAAGTTAGCGGGACGGCATGCATCTACGAATACCCGGACGACAAGAATTGGCATCATGTCGTTTACACATTCAAGAGCGGGGAGCAGAAACTGTATATAGATGGAAATCCAGTAGTCTCAAAGACGCAGATTGCTACCATAGGCACGAACGACCAGGGCTTGCTTATAGGTAATGGTGTCAACCGCAGCTATTATTGGAATGGAGAAATCGACGAAGTCCGCATCTACAACCACGCCATTCCAGAACCAGCGACGCTTTTTCTTGTTGGCTTAGGCGGCTTGGCTTTGCTGAGAAAACGTAAGAACAGTTAACCGCAGAGAGCGCTGAGAACGCAGAGAATAATAAAAGCGAAAGAAACAGGTTAGATTTTCGGCTGGGGTGAGCCCAGCATAGATGAAATTGAGAACCGGCAGCACAAATAGCTGCCACAGATAAATATGAGAAAAAAATGAATAAGCTAAGCATGTTAGTCATAACAGGATTGATATTGATATATACCTCTACAGGTTGGGCGGTAGTAGTAGGTTATTGGAGTTTTGATGACTCAGGCAATCCGGGGTGGGACGACTCTGGTAATGGAAATGATGGCACTGTTTATGGAGCAACATGGATTACACCTGCCAAAATTAACGGTGGCCTGAGCCTTGATGGGGACGACTATGTAGGGGTTGCCGACAGTCCTACTTTGAACATTACGGAAGGCACTTGGGAAGCATGGATAAAGTTTGATGCTTTACCATCAGTTGCTGGATTTATGAATCCTCTGGCTAAAAAAGAACAGTACTGGATACACGCATCTAACGACGATTCAATTCAGGTAAAAGTTGGTGTTGGAGGAACAAGATATATTGCATCAACAAGTCCCGACTTTATTACATTAGATACGTGGTATCATGTCATAGGGATTTATGATGGTGAAGAATTAAAACTGTACGTAAATGGAAATTTAGAAAACACCAACACAACTCCCAGTGGAAACATCGACACAGGCAGTGCAATATTGGCGATTGGAACATGGTCAAGTCTAATCGACTATTTCCATGGCACAATCGACGAAGTCCGCGTCTACAACCACGCTATCCCGGAACCGGCAACGATTTTACTGCTCGGCCTTGGCGGATTAGCTTTGCTGAGAAAACACAGGGTGTAGGATAATTATATTTTTTGTAAAGAGACTATGGTCCCACAGGAGTTTACAAAATGAGAGCAAAAAATAGTATTAACAGGATGAGCAGAATATTACCAAATCCCGGTGTTTTAGTAGTTATGCTCGCTATTATTTTGGGAGCGGCAACACCGAAAATTGTTGAGGCAACCGAGCTATTCACTTATACCGGTGACCTTCTGCCTTCTTTGGATGGCTGGTTAATAAAAAACTATCCAGCATACGAGTCTACGGGCGCTCACATTGAAAGTGGAGTCCTGCACTTCACCGACCTCAATACCTATGGTGGCTCTTGTATTCACTATACAAAACAGTGGGACGTTACTCCACCCCTAATAAATGTTGCAGAGTTTGACATAAAAGGAGTTTCATGTTCTTCCTATGCCGGCATATACTTTGGAACAAGCGATGGAGACTATAATATGCTTTACACTGTGTATGCCGATAGAATAGCATCGAGTGCTGGTTTGGGAGGTGGAGGAGATAATCCTAATTATACTTACTATTTTGACACAACTACTCAATTTAATACATATAGAGCAATTATCGAAGCTGGAGTCGCAAAGCTTTACATTAATGGATTGCTTGTTCTTGAGCAGCCAGCTAATTCCGGAATATATAATGTCAAGGGTATAGAGTTTGGAGCTGGAAGTTCCGCAGCCACCGGAGAGGCCTACTTTGATGAGATAAGAGCCATACCCGAACCTGCAACGCTCTTATTGTTTGGCTTTGGCGGATTAGCTTTGCTGAGAAAACGCAGGGCATGAACCGTGAATCGTGAATCGTATCTCGTACCGCTTTTCTTGGCTTTGGCGGGAAATCGCCATCATTTATTCCCCTTTATAAGCAAACGCACAAAAAATCCTTGTGTAATTGACTGGTTGTAATATAATCTGTCTTGTAAAATCTGGATAAGCCAGGGGTGCTGGATGCCGGGTAACAATGACCTGGCTGAACCCCGTTAGAAATTCTGTAACGACCTAATAATTTGGTAGAAAAAGGGAAGATTTCTAACGGGGTAAAGCTGAGATAACCCTCTGAACCTGATCAGGTTAGAACCTGCGAAGGGAGGCTGATAAAAATAAAGAAGCACTCCTTTTGTGGGCCCCGTTAGAAATGATTTGCCTAATCGGACAAACGTATTCTTGGCCCGGATTTCTAACGGGGTGGGAGTGCTTTTTATTTTAGGATAAAGTTGTATAGTAACTGAAAAAATGAAAGGAAAGAAAGATGATAGAAACCAATATCTCACGAGTAATTATCCAAAAGTATAGTAAGAGACTAACGGGGCATCTTGAGAATGATGTTGTTATAGTTGGGGCCGGCCCTGCTGGATTGGCCGCCGGCTATTATCTGGCTAAAGCAGGCACCAAGACCACTATAATCGAGAAAAAACTCTCCATAGGTGGAGGCATCTGGGGCGGAGCTGCTGGATATAATGTTGTTACCTTCGAAGATAAAGACATTTTGGATGAAATGGGTGTTACAACAGAAAAACAAGAGAACCTGTACATAGCTGATGCAATAGAATTCGCCACCGCTTTGGCCTATAAGGCCAAACAAGCAGGAGCAGAGATATTCAACCTGACAGAGGTTGAAGACATAATTCTAAAGGACGAAACTGTCCAGGGTATAGTTGTTAACAATGCAGCGGTTCGTACAATCGGGCTGCATGTAGACCCGTTTTGCATCTGCGCCAAATTCACAATCGATGCGACAGGACATCCTGCTGAGCTGGTTGGTATGCTGAAGAAAAGTAAGCCGGAATTATTTCCACAGGACTTACAGGAATATTTTATGAACGTCGAGACATCGGAATCCGGTGTTGTGGAAAAAACAGGAGAGGTTTTCCCTGGCCTTTTCATCACAGGGATGGCTGTATGCGATGTATATAATCTGCCGAGAATGGGGCCGATTTTCGGCGGTATGCTAAAATCCGGCAAAAAAGTGGCTGATCTAATCAATGAAAAAATGTAAATTGCCAACGCGTGGAGATTGCTTTGAGCTGCTTAAACAGCATCGCGTACCAGAACATATAATCAAACATAGTATCGTTGCGGCGAAATTAGCAGTCTTTTTAGCAGAAAAACTTGAGGAAAAAGGTATTTCTGTAGATGTCGAAATTGTAGATAGGGCTTGCTTGCTGCACGATATTGCTCGGCCCTGCGACTTCGGAGAACCAGGTTACAATAGTTCAAAGCAGGCCGTCACAGAGCAAGACAACGCAAAATGGCAACAATTGAAAGTAAAATACCAGGGTCTTTGTCACGAAGATATTGCATACGAACTCCTGAGGAAAAAGTATCCAGAGCTTGCTACAACTGTAAAAAAACATAGATATGTGGCAATTCTCAACGAAAAAGAAAAGCCGACTACTTGGGAGGAAAAACTTGTTTACTATGCCGACAAAAGAATTATGCACGACAGAATTGTGCCCCTGAAAGAAAGATTGGAGGAGGCTCATAAAAGAAATATTCATTTACACGCCAGACAAACTCAAAGCGATATTAACATAAGTAAAGTTGACCAATTAATCTTCAAGCTGGAAGAAGAAATCTTCAGCAAAATAGACTTAAATCCTCTTGAAGTTACAAATGAATTTATTGATTCGTATTAGCTGGCTGCTTTTTTCCAAGAGCTTCGCTGAGTTGCCCTTAGTCCAGAGACCACAGTAACGATGAGCATAACGGTGAAAGTAACCGTGGTAAACCAGTATCCCCAGGTGGCGGTCTGTACGTGAGCCATTTTTACAACTACAGTACCGATGGCAAAAGACTGTATGAACATCTTAACCTTGCCCGAGACGGTTGCGGCGAAATTAATACCTCGAGCTTCCGCAGTATGACGCAGTATTGTTACATAGGCCTCTCTCAGGATTAAAATACCTGCTACCAACCAGTGGATAGCAGCCAACGTCTTTGGCCCAAAATCGAAAAGTCTCGGCTGGCCGATTATTGCAAAACAAATAAATGTGCCACAGACCAGAATCTTGTCGGCCAGAGGGTCAATCATTCGGCCGAACTTGCTGGCTACATTGAGCCTGCGGGCCACTATTCCATCTACTAAATCAGTCAGGCCGGCGATTACAAAGATTATAAATGCGAAGTCGAGAAAATCCGGGAAGGGGCGTTCGCCCTCGGCATAGAACCGTGGTGATAGCAGAATCATAATCAGAAAAATGATGGTCAAAACAAGCCGGCCGAGAGTCAGTATGTTAGGGATAAATCTTAGCATACCAGAAAGTTTACCTTGTTAGAAATTTTATAACAAGCAATAATATGACCTAAAAAGGGGAAAATTCTAACAGGGTTTACCTCTGCTTTTTTATAATTCAATATGCTTTGTAGAAAACACTGAAAGAACGTCATTTCCGCCGATAGGCGTCCTGTGGAGAGCGAGCCGAAGGCGAGTCGAGAAATCCCTCGACCCTTTCGACTGCGCTCAAGACAGGCTTGCTCGGGACAGGTCTGTTTTTTTAATAGATTTCTCCACTACGCCCCCGTGCTTTCTTGCGAAAGCAAGAACGGGGGCTTCGGTCGAAATGACTCGGGGTCTTTTCTACAAAGCAAATTCAATACTAAATTTGCTCAACGATTAAATCGTAGTCTTTTGTTCCGACGATTCTCACATTGATAAACTTACCGGCTTTTTCAGAGCAGTTCTTTATAATGCAGACGCTGTCGATATCGGGTGCCTGGCCGTAAAAGCGTCCCCGCCCATTGCCTTGGTTGTCAACGGAATCGACCAGGCAGGTAAGCTCGCTGCTGATTCTTCCTTTGTTTTTGGCAAAGGCAATTTTCTGCTGGGTTAGCATCAATTCTTCGAGCCGCTGCTGTTTTACCTTGTCAGGTACCTGAGCATACATCTTAGCTGCGTCGGTTCCGGATTCGGGATAAAATTTAAAGCATCCAAGAGCATCGAACTCTGCCCACTTGATAAACTCCAAAAGTTCAGCGAACTGTTGGTCGGTTTCGCCGGGAAAACCAACTATCAGGGTTGTTCGCAACATAATATCAGGTAATCTTGAGCGCAGATTTTCAATCAGGCCTTGGAGCCGCTCTTTTGTGTCAGGCCGACGCATTGCTTTTAATATCCTATTGTTTACGTGCTGGATAGGGGTATCAAGATAGTGAACGATTTTTTCACTTTTCGCCACCGTTTCGATTAGCTTGTTTGTAATACCCGCTGGCCAGAGATACATCAGTCGAATCCACCGAAGACCCGAAATCTTCTCAAGCTCCTTCGCCAGCTTGCTTAGACCATTCCTTCGACTTTGCTCATGATGGTGAGCCTGTCGAACCATTTTCATTTTAAAATCACGACCATAGTATGTGCTGTCCTGTGCGATTATGTTCAATTCCACTACGCCTGCCGAGACCAATTCGGCGGCTTCGTCCAGAACCATATCTATGGGTTTACTTCTAAATCGTCCCTTGATTGCCGGTATTGTACAGAACGAGCAGTGGTGATTGCAGCCCTCTCCGATTCTCAGGTATGCCCAGTGGCGTGGGGTAATAAGTAACCTGGTTCTATCGTCGCTGCACTGTTCAGGTAAGTGCCCCAGATAGGCTGCGGGTTTATTGGAGCGAATAGTCTTCTCGATTATTTGGGCGATATTATCCCGCTCGCCAAGTCCGACGACGGCATCAATACCATCGACCTGGTTGAAAAGCTGCCGGCCCAATCTTTGTGACAGACAGCCCGCAACAATAACTTTTTTTACGCTGCCACCGGCTTTGCAGTCCACTGCGTGTTTTATTGCATCGAGGGCTTCTTTCTTGGCAGGTTCGATAAAACCACAGGTATTGATGACAACGACGTCGGCATTATCCGGTTCAGCGGTTATCAAAAAGCCCGCTTGAGCGATTTCAGCCAACATCCTCTCGCTATCAACGACATTCTTGGGGCAGCCCAGCGATACGAACCCAACAGTAACGTTCTTTTGCTTTTTTGTGGCCATAGACTTATGAAGCAACGAAAAACAATTTAATTTTTTTTTATTTGACGATTGATTATGGCATATCTATACTGTATTATCAAAATCTAATTCTTATGTGAGGAATAGTATATGGACAATTTTGGTAATGATAATTTCAGCAATCAAAACCTCAACGACCCCATCCCCAAGAAAGATGAGCTTGATAAACCAGCTCCTTCTGGCGACGATGATACCGGCGAAACGAGTGTATCACACTCACCATTGAATTTAGGCGGTAGTGGAACCGCTCCAGCACCTAATATTAAGGTGTCAAAGCCCGTTGAAAAAAGGTCAAATACTACTCCCCAAAACAACTTGCTGCGTAGCACGAGCCAGGCAATACCCTCCACTGACCGAATCACTGGCGTAAGGACTTTTTTTACAAAGCTGCATCCAGGTGCTATGGAGTTTCTTGATGAGCAAATCACCAAATGGCTAAAGGAAAATCCAAGCGTGGTAATAAAACGAACCAATACGGTTACAGGTGAGATCCAGGCCAAGAAGACCGAGCCAAATATTATCATTACAGTTTGGTATTAGCTTGCAACAGGTGAGTTATGAGACAAGCCCGCTTATCCGCGGTCTAATAGTGAATTGGCCATAAATTGCAAGCCACAAGCCGGTTTTCTGTCCTTATTTATATTCGATTATCTGATAGCTGACTCTCTGCTGCTCAGCCGCTTGCCCCTCCACACACACCTTGATTTGCTTGTCAGTCAGCTCAATCAGGCACGCACCACAACGCGATATCCAATCATCGTCGGGGTTGCTATCAGGGTTGAGAATAACCGCATCGCTGAGCAGAACAACGCTGCGGTTTGGGTCAACTACCAATGGTGAGAAGTCATCTATCCCTGTAGTTTTATTCTTCGGAAATGTAATTACTCCTCGCACAATCTTTTCGACAGGCGAAGATAGGCCTTCAATCTGGGTGCTGATATAGTCAAGGGTCACCATCGTCGGCTGCAGGGCAGCGTAGGGTTCGAGACTGCCAGCCTTTCCTGTGAAACAATAAAAAGCTGTAAATAACAAAGCAGCAAGCATAACAATGAGCAAAACGTCCTTTTCTTTAGCTCTCATTCGTGTTTCCTCCATAAAACCATATTGTTCTCAGTACAGTAACTTTTCACATCGGCGTAGTCCAGGAGGTCTTAACCTGATAGCTCGGCGGGCATACTCCCCAATCAGTTGGACACTCATCGAGCCAGTAATCGGTAAAAACTCCCAAATCGTGCCAATTAACGTTCCCATCTTCATATAAATCGGCCGCCAGAGCAGTTCCTGTTTCCAGCCACTCGACAGCGAAATTGGCGAACCGTTCAAAATTAACCATGTAAGCAGAGCGAAAATGAATCCAGCCGATATTCTCACCCCAGGCCCAGCCGTCAAAGTTGCCGTCGCTGTCTATAGTAACTCCGTAGTGGTTTGAGTCGCCGGGAACATTAGGGTCGAAGTTGAGCCAGCCGACATTTTCACCCCAGGCAAAGCCACTTAGTAGGCCAGTACCATCATTTTTAATACCTGCATTGGGGTCTGCAATATCAGGGTCAAGATTTATCCAGCCGATATTCTCCGCCCAGATAAAGCCGGTCAATTTGTTATCGCTTACGGTTACCCCAGGTCCCTGATTTGGCTCAAAGTTCAGCCAGCCAATGTTTTCGCCGTAGGCGTACCGGTTGCCATCGTTGTCCGGGTCGATGTTTTCAGCAAAAGTAGGAGGTATAGATAGCACTAATATTGCTTGGAGAAAGCACACTATTAATATTTCAAGCTTCATCTTCTCTACTCCGGTAAGACCCTTGATGGGATTATTATGACCAAAGAGACCAATACTCTTTGCCTTATCTTAAGTCCCTTGCACATCGATAAGTCAGAGATTTCTCGAAATTGGACTTTTCATAACGTCACCACCCGAAAAAATAGAATTTATGATTAAATATATATTCCTCTCTGATAAAATTCCAGAAAAAAAAAATAGTGCACAAGGTCTAAATATTGTTATACTTAGTGAAAATTCTTGACATAGTATGCAATTTATATTAGATTTTGCTCTGTAGAAAAGAACCTATGTCATTTCGACCGAAGCGATGCGAAGCATCACGAAGTGGAGAAATCTATTTAAAGCAGATTTCTCGACTCGCCTACGGCTCGCTCGAAATGATGCTCTAAACTGTTTTTTACAAAGTAATTAGATTTTTGAATTTAACCATTTGTTCGCGGTTGGCAAAATAGAACAATCGTAAATTATTTGGAGGTTTTTGTGGATAAAAACCTAACTCGTGAGCTGATTAATGCAGGGGTGCATTTTGGACACGGTGTGAGCCGATGGAATCCCAAAATGGCACCATTTATTTTCACAAAGCGTGGAAATATTCATATTATTGACGTCAGGAAAACCTTAAATGGCTTGCTCATAGCTCAAAAGCTTATTGCTGAGGTCGTTGCTTCCGGTAAAGATGTTATTTTTGTGGGTACCAAGCGCCAGGCCCAAAAAGCTGTTCAGGCCGTTGCCCAAAAGTGTGGAATGCACTATGTCTCACAGCGGTGGCTCGGCGGTATGCTCACTAATTTTAGAACGATTCGCTCGCGGCTGCAACGGCTGGAGCAATTAGAAGCTATGCAGGAAAATGGAGAGCTTGAGAGTGAGAGCAAGAAGCAGGCCTCGAGACTAAAACGCGAGATGCGAAAGATAAGAAGCAATCTCGAGGGTATTCGGAATATGTCTCGTCTGCCGGGTGTTGTTGTTGTGGTTGATGCCAAGAAAGAATATATTGCTTTACGTGAGGCCAAAAAGCTGGGGATTATGACGATTGGAATTCTCGATACGGATTCGGATCCTGACGAAGTGGATGTGGCCATTGCAGCCAATGACGATTCTATCCGAGCGGTTGAGCTGATACTTAACGAGTTAGCAGATGCGGTTGCAATAGGTAAAACGATGGTTGCAGCCCACCAAGAACCGGCGCAACGTCCGAAACGGGTTCACTCGAAAAGACCGGCTTTGGCCCGCGCAGAGGAACCTGAATCAGAAACTATAGCCGCCAGCGCAGCTGAGGAAGTACCAACAGAGGGTGGAGAGTCAGCCCCACAAGAAGCTGAACAACAAACACAATAAAAAGCAAAAAGGTTGGTATTTACCAGCGGTGAAACCACCGGTTATCGTAATAACAAATACAGCTAACGAATACTGAGTCATATATTAGGGTTTTTAAAATGGCGGAAATTTCAGCTTCTATGGTAGTCAAACTACGAAAGATGACCGGACAGGGAATGATGGACTGCAAAAGGGCGCTTCAAGAAGCAGCCGGTGATATCGACCAGGCGATGACGATACTCAGGAAGAAAGGTCTTGCGACCTTAGCCAAGCGTGCAGAGCGAGAAACCACAGAGGGTCTGGTTGTTTGCAAGACCAGCGACGACGGGAAAACAGACATCTTGGCAACCCTCTGCTGTGAAACGGATTTTGTAGCTAAAAGTAATGACTTTACCGTCGCTGCAGATGCCCTGGCGAAATACGCCCTGGCCTGTCCAGCCGACGAGGGCACAGAGCATATCCTTGAGACTGCTGTCGACGGGAAAAATTTCGGCGGTATCCTGACTGAAATAGCCAGCAAAACCGGCGAAAAAATACAGGTCGGTGATTACGCAAAATACAAGCTCGATGGCCCCGGCCTTATAAGCACATACATTCACTTCAATCGAAAAGTCGGCACAATGGTTCAGATTGATACCAGCGATGACAAGGTATCCGCTGCAGATGTGTTAAAACAAACTGCTGCCGATATAGCGATGCACATCACCGCTACAAAGCCATTAGCGCTGGATAAAGATGGCATTAGCCCTGAGACAATTGAGCAGGAAAAAGCTATTTTCGCCGAGCAGGTAAAGAACAAACCTGCCAATATCATAGATAAAATCGTCGAGGGTAAGATGAGGAAATTTTATGAGGAGAGCTGTCTTTTAGACCAGAAGTTCGTCAAGGACGACAGTAAATCTGTCGAGCAGGTCCTGGCGGAGGCAGCCAAGCAAGCCGGCGGCGATGCAAAAATAAAAAGATTTGCCCGTTTCGAAGTCGGCTGAAAATACGATATGCGACATACGAAATACTATATACGACACAATGGCAGAGAGTAAATATAATCGCGTGTTGTTGAAACTTTCGGGGGAGAGTTTTTGCGGGCCTGGTGAATTCGGAATCGACGGCTCAGCGCTACAATCGCTGGCAGAAAGGATATCGGAGATTTGCAAACTCGGCCCGCAGGTGGCCGTCGTTGTTGGGGGCGGAAATTTCGTAAGAGGCGAAAGCTTCTCTCAGACCAGCCATATACCAAGAAACACAGCCGATTATATGGGGATGTTAGCTACCATTATCAACTCCTGTGCCCTGCAGGAAACGCTGGAAAAGCTCGGCCAGCCAACCAGGGTCTTAAGCGCCATTGAAGTAGCAGCTATGTGCGAGCCTTTTATCCGCAGACGTGCCCTTCGTCACCTTGAGTTCGGGAGGGTTGCAATACTGGCCGGCGGAACAGGAAATCCCTTCTTTACCACCGATACCTGCGCGGCACTGCGGGCAGCCGAACTCGAAGCGGACCTTCTAATAAAGGCAACAAAGGTCGAGGGCGTCTATAGCGATGACCCCGCAAAAAATCCGGATGCCAAGCTGTTTGAAAAATTATCATACGATGACCTGCTCAACAAAAACCTCAGGATAATGGATCATTCGGCTATAAGCCTTTGTCGGGAGAACAATATTCCGATTATTGTTTTGAATATCTTCGAAAAGGGCAATATAGCCAAGGCCATTTGTGGTGAAAAAGTAGGTACTCTTATAGGATAGGCGCGGAGGTTACAGATGCCTGTTAAAGAAATAGTCAACGATAGCGAATCCAAAATGAAAAAGGCAGTCGAAGCTCTGCACGATGAGTTAAAAGTTATTCGCAGCGGCAGGGCTTCCACAGCTCTGGTTGAAAACATAAAGGCCGACTTCTATGGCACGCCTACACCGTTAAAACAAATGGCGACCCTGGCAACGCCACAGGTAGATATGATTGTGATAAAGCCATTTGACCCAACTTCGATTAAAGCCATCGAATCTGCAATCAAAAGCAGCGACTTGAGCATCGCACCTGTTGTTGATGGTAAGCTTATCCGCCTCAATATTCCACCGCTTAATGAGGAAAGAAGGAAGCAGCTCGTCCAGCAGGTCAAGCACACAGGCGAGCAGACGAAGGTAGGCATTCGCAACATTAGAAGAGATGCAAACAAACACCTCGAAAAGCAGCAGAAAGACAAAACCATCACCGAAGACGACCTCGAAAAAGGCAAAAAGCAAATCGATGACATCACCAGGCAATACACGGACAATGCTGATGAGGTTGTCAAACACAAATCAGATGAAATAATACTCGATTGATTTTCTCATCGTTCAGGCCTTTGTATGCGGAGTTTATAACTGGCTTTTAATTCACTTATGCACTAAAGTTTTAGGGGGACAAAATGATACAAAGCGAAGAAAAACCCAAAGCTGAGCTACGAAGAAAAACCTGGACAAAGATATTTAAGCTAATATTAGTAGTTGCAGTCGTTCTTATTGTATTAGCATTTTTCCTTGTGCCTGTATTTATATCGTCTGAGAATGGCCGGAAAGTAATACTGACCAAGATTAATAATGCTATCGATGGCAAAACAGATTTTGCGCATCTATCAATGGGTTGGTTCAAGGGCATTAAGATTGCAGATTTTAGTTTCAACGACAACGCCGGTCAAACTTCCGTACAAATCAAGCAAATCGCCACAAAACCACACTACAGCTCAATTCTGATGGGTAATTTGTCCTTTGGCCAAACGATAATTGATGAGCCGAAAGTTCAAATAAATCTTAGAACTGAACAGGTAGCAGAAACACCGCAAGAAGAGATATTACCCGAGCAAAAACCAAAATTACTAATACCACCAGTAACACAAATTGACCTTATAGTAAATGATGGCAATCTAAAAGTTACCGACTATCAAGCTCAAACTGTTGAGCTTTCACAAATAAACTCGAAAGTGAATCTACGGCCACCGGGCCAACAGACAAATTTCGCTCTAAATTTGGCTGTTGTGGACAAAGGTAAACACTCTCAGGTTCACACAGCCGGCCAGATTAACCCAAAGCAGACCAAAACCGGCTGGAGCTTCAAAGGAGCCAGCGGCGATTTTATCGTTGAAGTCAACGACCTGGACCTTGAATCCCTTGCGCCGTTTTTTGCGTTGACCGGACTTGATGTTCAGGCCAAAGGCGTGGTTTCGGCTTGTCTAAACAGTCGAATTAAAGATGGTCAGGTTGAAAATTTAAGCGGCATAATCAAAGCAACGACTCTGGACATAACCGCAGCCGAGCTAAAAGGCGATAGATTCCAAACGGGTAGTTTGGATGTAGATATAGAGTTAAGCCGTAAGGCCGATGCGATAAATATTGACAATCTGCGGTTCAAAAGCGATTGGGCTGATGTCTCAGTCAGCGGGACCGTTCCCACAACCTTCAAGTCTCTAACTGATTTCTTACAACCCGATACAAATTACGACTTACAAGCCAGTTTTGATTGTGATTTAGCTGCCGTCCTTTCACAAATGCCTAAAACTCTGGGACTAAAAAAAGGTACGGAAATAACAGCCGGCCGACTAAACGGCAATATTCAAACATCTACCGAAGCCGGCCAGAGAAAAATCCAGGGTCAGGCAACCCTCTCAGCTTTACAGGGCACAGTTAAAGGAAAGAACATTGCGCTATCACAATCTGTCACGACGGAAGCACAGATATCCTCGGATAAGACAGGCATAAAGTTTGATAAATTAGATGTATCAGCACCATTTGCCAAAATCAATTGCACCGGAACTACTGAGGTACTGAACTTTAATGCCGACGTAGACTTGGAAAAAATCCAATCAGAGTTAGGACAATTTTTCAATTTAGGCTCATACCAGATAGCCGGCCTGCTTTCCGGAAAAGGCCAGGTTTCTATCAATGAAAACAGATATACGACCGTCGGCTCATCCACCATTAAAAATGTTGTGATTTCTTGCGAAAAAGCCACTGCTTCCGAGCCGGCTGCTGACGTAGCTTTTGCTTTTGATATCGACCGGGAAAACAACCTAATCACCATTGATTCTGTAAAAGCCAACGCAACTCTTGGCCATCTCACAATAAAAGATGCAATCCTGCCGTTGAATAAAAAAGCCACGAAACCTGCTCGTCGGGGCGGAGCCCGACGCAGCCCGATGAACCTGCCCATCTCCGCGAAAAACATCAACCTTCAAAAGCTTCAGCCATTTTTAGTTCTGTTAGCGTCTTTTCCGAAGGAAATGCAATTGTCCGGCACCGCCGAATCGGATATATCTATCAGCTCTAAAAAAGACATTTACACAGCCACAACTGACTCGACAAAGATTAAAAATCTAAAGGTGTATTACCCGGACCAGAAACCTTTTGAATCAGCAGAAGTTTCACTTGTTTTCGATGCTGAAATTGACACACAGCAAAAAACTATTAATGTCAAAAAACTCCAGCTTGAAAGCCCGCAGATAAAAATCAAAAAAGGCGGGTTTAAACATATAAACAAAACCGGCAAAATTAAATTAGAGGGCAGTGTTGATTGTGAATACGACTGGTCGTCTGTCAGCACTTTAGCCGGCCCATATTTGCCCCAGGGCTTAAAACTTCAAGGCAGGAGAAAAGACACCATCAATTTCACAAGCGAATATCCGACCGGTCAGCCGGAGGAATTACTGGCTAATCTTAATACACAAACCAGACTGGGTTTTGACAAAGCCGAGTATATGGGCCTGTACTTTGGCACAACTGAAGCGGACATCCAAATCCAAAGCGGCTTATTAAAGATCGCTCCATTTTCTACGACCGTCAACAACGGCAGGTTGAACTTTGCTGGCGAGATAGACCTCAAGCAAAAACCTTTAGTGCTGCAAACCACCAGCCCACTGCAGATTATAGATAAGGTCGAAATCAACGAAGAGGTGAGTAGGAATCTGCTGGTATATCTAAATCCCATCTTCAAAGACCAGGTGAATATTACCGGCATTGCAAGTTTCCATTCTGAAAAGCTTGCTATACCACTTGGAATAGACACAAATGGAAAATCGGAAATTGTTGGAACGGTCGCAATTGAAAAAATAAAATTAGAGACAAAAGACCTGCTGGGAAATATCCTGTCAAGGACACGAACCGGCAGGAATATTGATGCGGAAGTACTTCCTACAAAATTTGTTTTGCGAAGTGGTCGGCTAAGTTATGATAATATGCAGATTAATCTCGATAAATATCCGGCTAATTTTGGTGGCTCTATTGGGCCTGATAGAATATTGGATATGAAGGTCATAACACCTTATGCACTTACAAAGGATTTTGAGTTGGAAACAGTAAAAATTGGTGAAGAAACCACTGGCCAAAGAATTTCACTTGCACTTGTTGGGACCATCGACCGCCCGGAGCTTGACTGGGGCAAGCTGACCGAAGAGCTGCTGAAACTACAATTAAGGCAGAGACTGCGCGAGGGGCTTGAAGAATTGCTCAAGTAGAAAAATATGAAAGTGCATTAGAAAGGAACAAGGATGAGGTTCTTAAAAAATCTTTTATCCACACCTACTACGCAGCTTGGTAAAGCCAGCCGTTTCGTTGTTTTTCAAATCAAGCTATGGTCGCACTGTGCCCGGCTCTTAAAGAAGAACCACTCCGGCCGACAGGCCGCTGCGCTGTCATATCACACCATCTTTGGAATTGTTCCTCTTTTTATCGTAATGCTCTGGATATTCCAGTTATCTCCTGCTTATAGTGATGTCGGCGAGAAAATAAAAGGTTTTATCTACGACCAGATTCATCTCTCGAACATTCAGTATCCTGACCCTCAGAACACCGACCAGACTATCAGTATCACCGAACAGCTCGACAGGGTGGTCTCAAATTTCTTCACAAAAGCCGGTCAGGGCACGATTACATTTATCAGCTTGGTGATTGTGATATGGGTCGCATTATCATTATTATCAACTATAGAGAGAGCGTTCAACAATATATGGCATGTCGCCAGGGGCAGGAGCTTTTTGCACCGAATGATTAACTACTGGGCCCTTTTGACGCTCGGACCTCTGCTGGTTGGGGTCGGCATTTACATTGCTACACGATATGCTGCCGTTGGGCAAATTCAGAAAACCATTCTGGCACATATTGGCCCCGCTGTTTTGTCGTATATAGTAGCAACCGTTGCATTATTTCTGCTTTACTTTGTCCTGCCGAACACAAAGGTACAGGCAAGAGCAGCGATTTGGGGTGCGGTTATAGCTGCATTAGTCTGGAGTATTGCCAAGTGGGGCTTTGGCCAGTACGTTACGGAATTTATCCCATACAGCAAGCTTTATGGTATCCTGGGCCTTATCCCCTTAGGCGTTTTGTGGATTTATATAACCTGGCTGATTGTGCTGTTTGGCCTGCAATTGACATTTACGACTCAACACTTAAAAACACTCGATGCGGCAGAGATTGCCGCTGCAAAGAAGACCGAGGAATATTTCATAGCCAATGACCTTACTGTCATTAACATCGTCAGGGAGATTGCCGCCGGATTCCAGGCAAATCAAGCTCCGGTTTCGCAGGGAGTTATATGCAGTAAATTAAATATCCCTGCTGAATTCGGCGAAAAAATCCTTGACCATCTCGTCAACAGCGGTCTTATTGTCAGGACTTCTGACCCTCGTGCAGGTTTTATGCCCGCAAAGGACCCGGCAAATATCAAGTTGTCCGATATTGCCGGAGCCGTAACAGCAGTAAGCTTTGCCCAGCCCGCCCTGCCTGTCCCGAGCAAGGTCGAGGGGAGCGAGGCCGAAGGGTCAACAAGCGACCAGCCCCGCCCCTCCGAGGGGCTGGGCCAGCCAGCCAGTTTACAACAAATAGCCCAGACTCAACAAGAAGCTTTGGCACAACACAATCTAAAACAAATCCTTACGGACTTGTCCGACAAGGCGGATTCCTCTCTGCAATAAAGTTTTGGTTCTGCTACCGGATGTGTGTTTCAGCAATCTCAACTTTTGTAGCTGTAGGCAGATTCAACCAATTCTCCAACCATGGGCCTTGTTTAGAGCCTGTCCTAATAAATCAGTCTATTGCGTCCGGCTGCAAAGCCCGATGCCGGTGTTGTCAGCCACAAAAACGTTCTCGACGTAGAGCAAACTACGCCTCCGGGCGTTTTTGGCCTGCCGCCTTGTCCTCGGACTTTTCGCTCGGCCTCATAACGACCAGGTTATTCGGATAGGCTCTTAGTGTTTCCTATGCAGGTTCGCTGCCTGATGGGCCGAAACTCGCTTCATTGGAATCGCTTTATCTATATATTCCTTATCCAGGCTGCCATTGGCTTTAGTTATTTCCAGATGGTCAATAACCTGACCATCAATGCCAATAGTCTCCATACTTAATTTATTACCCTGGATGTCAAATATGCAAACGTGATTTATTTTCTGTGCGCAGGCATGGTAATCTGACGTATTAATATCATACAGTGGTGCACCACCACCGCCAGAAGTGATATAAGTTACATAACTTCCGCCGGGTTCGCCCGGCGGGGCAATAGGCCAAAAGCGCTCATACTGATGTGAATGACCAGCGACGACGAAATCGACACCTGCTTTGGCCAAAATCGGTAGTGCATCTGGATATCCCCACGCTGACCAATGTCCGCCAAAATTAAGACTTGGAACGTGATAGCTTACGAATTTCCATTGAGCTTTACTGCCTGCGGCATCAGTGGCAATCAGCTTCAAAACTTCTTCGGCCTTGAGGCCTTTGGAGACATTATCCGCACAGAAATAATGCACCGGCCCATAGTCGAAACCAAAGCTGTTGTTCTCTCCCGGCGGTATCAGCAATTTTTCGTAAATACCTCTGTTGCCTTCGTGATTGCCCTTGGCAATATAAATTGGGACATTTTCCGCCAGGTCTTCTATCGGCTTAAAAAATTGAGGCCCCCATTGCTCATAACGATTTCCGCTGTTTACCAAATCACCGCTGTTGACCACGAAATCAACCTTTTTATCTATCATCAGTTTTACTAATTTTCGGTGAATCTCGGTATCGTTTCGGCTATCACCATAGACGGCAAATCTAACCCCATCAGTATTGGCGGCAGTTGTACGAAGCCTGTAGATTTTACTTCGCCTATTAGGAACGCTCACGCAGTACCCATAAACCCGCCCAGGTTGTAGATTTCGGAGCCAGGCCTTATGAATGAAAGCGGTTTTTTTAACGACTTTTTTGGCGTCTTTCCTGTCATAATATTGCACCGGTTCAGGTTTAGTAACGATATGTTTTGCTCTCTGGTTATCGCCTCGGTATGATACTTTGCCGGGTCCTTTGCGATTACTTTCCCACATCAGGGCCGCTCTGTCCTGATTTACACGAAGCAACACCGGCCCTTTTGTTATCCTGCCACATCCACTACCTGCCCCGAGAACAGCTGCCAGAGCAACGATTAAGCTCAATGTCGGCAAGATTGAAACGTTGTGGGACACTTGTGAGGTCCTTCGAGATTTGTTAATGTACATGAATTCACTCTCCAATAATTTTTACCAAGACCCTTTTTTTTCTTTTACCGTCGAATTCACCGTAGAAGATTTGTTCCCACGGCCCGAAGTCAAGCTTGCCCTCTGTAACCGCCACTACCACTTCCCGGCCCATTACACTGCGTTTTAGATGTGCATCAGCATTGTCCTCAAAGCCGTTGTGCTGATACTGCGAGTATGGCTTTTCAGGCGCCAATTTTTCCAGCCAGGCCTCAAAGTCATGATGTAGGCCGGGCTCATCGTCGTTGATAAAGACACTGGCGGTTATGTGCATAGCATTGCAGAGCACAAATCCCTCCATAATGCCACTTTCTTTAAGGCATGCTTCAATCTGCGGCGTAATGTTGATATATTCCCTTCTGTTTTTCGTATTGAACCAGAGCTCTTTTCTGTAGCTTATCACAACTTTTTTCTCCGGTAATTTTTATCCGCCAGGCGTATGGCGGATTTATCGACTTTGCCGATTTTAACGCGTTTTGCTCTGTGCTGAAATAACTTCTTGAAAAATTTAACATCACCCATTATTTTAATCATCTCCTTCGACCCTGCTCCCTTCGACGAGCTCAGGACAGGCAGGACAGGCTTAAGAAGAGTGATTTTAGTGAGTAACCAAAATGTAATTATTGGAAAATTGTGCAATGTGATATTTCAGGAGAAAACAAATGACAGACAAAAAAGCAGACCTGACCGGCCCAGGCATCGGCGACTATGCCGAATTAGAGAAAATCCTCCCACAGGATTATAGCTCGCTGCTATCCCCGAAGGAAACCCAGCTTGCCATCTATGCCTTGAAAGATTACATCGAGGACAATCTCTGCAAAGAGCTTAATCTGATACGAGTTACAGTCCCGCTTATCGTCGATGTTGCCAGTGGCGTCAATGACTATCTCGACCGTGACGGCTCACGTACTCCAATCGGCTTCCATATTTCAAATGACTATGATAAGAACCCCATCGATGCCGAGGTCGTCCAGGCAGCAACCAAATGGAAGCGCATGGCCTTAAAGCAATTCGGAATGGAAGTCGGCGAAGGTCTGCTCACCGATATGCGGGCTGTTCGCAAGGATTACTTCCTCGACCACGACCACAGCGCTTACGTGGACCAGTGGGACTGGGAGCTGGCTATAACCGAAGAGCAGCGAAATCTGAAATTATTGCGCGAAGTTGTAGAAAAAATCTGGAAGGTCCTAAAGGGGGCTGAAGCCCGTGTCCAGGAAATGTTCCCCCAGTTAAAAACCGACAAATACCCTGACCTTCCCGATGAGCTAACCTTCATTCACGCCGAAGACATCCTTGAGCGCTTTCCCGATATACCTCGAAAGCAGCGCGAGACAGATATCGTGAAGGAATATCCTGCCATCTTCATAATTGGCATTGGCTGGGTTCTCAAAGACGGCTATCCGCACGAAATGAGAGCTGCAGACTATGATGACTGGGTAACAGAAACAACATCTGAGGATGGAAGAGAAATGCACGGCCTAAACGGCGATATCCTCGTATGGAATCCCGTTACCGAACGCCGACACGAGCTGACCTCTATGGGTATCCGCGTTAATCCTGATACACTAAAAAAACAACTGGAAATTTCAGGCCAGCTTGATTTTCTAAAATTGCCGTATCACCAGGCCATCATCAATAACGAGATTCCTCTGAGCATAGGCGGAGGCATAGGTCAATCAAGAACATTTATGCTTCTTTTGAAAAAAGCTCACATCGGTGAAGTCAGCGCCACCGTCTGGCCAAAGATACTAAAAGATATGTGCAAAAAGAAAAACATCCACGTCATAGATTAAACACGAAGGCGCGAAAAGAATAAAGTGAGCTAAAGTGTGAGGTGACTCCTGCTTTTAGTCCTGCCAGGTTCCTAAGGGCACTTTAACGGCTTTGGATGCTTTTGCCCGCCGCCGCCCCGTCTTGCGTCGGGAGACGCGGGGGCTGGCAGATTGCTCAAGCGGTTCCGGCTCAGCCACTTTACGGTAGCCCAGGGCCTTTATCAGCTCAAGGACTTCGGTCCAGGTTGGAAAAGGTCTTTGATTTTTTCTTTTATACTCGTCAATAGCCATAACAAAGTCGAATTGCTCATCGGACATTTGTCCTTCTTCAGCGGCCTTTCGTTCGTCGCTTAGCCGTTTTCCTGGGCCTCGTCGACGGTCCAGCCCCAAACGTCTGTCAACAACATTTTGCCTGCGGTCTTTACCACTACGACGGTCTATTGGAATTTCTTTATCCATTTTTATTATACCTGTAGTTTTTTAGTTTGTTTGCTATAAAAGGGATTCGGATTTTGCGATATCACAAAATCCGAACCCATATTTAATTATCAGCCCGGCAAAGCTTGTCCGGGCCGGTTGCCTTGCCATTGGTCTTTGTGCACCCGTTCTCCCGTCAGGGATGGCCAAGTCCATTGCTTTCGCAAAAGAAGCACGGGGGCAAGAAGGCGACTCAAAACTCATCCTCAAATAACTGGCTGTCGAAATCACCTTCTTCTTCCTCCTCTTCTAATGCGAAATCATAGAAGTCGTCGTACGCATCCTGCGACTCGATTATTACGTGTGCTTCATCGAGGTAATCTTCGGGAACCATCACAGTGATGTCTTTAGAGCCTACTGACTGTTCATCCGGCTCGTTAACGACCACAGGGATATCGTTTACTTTTAGGAGGCTTTCATAGTCTTTTGCCTGCTCCAAATCCGAAGTTACAGCAATAACAACAAGCCCTTGCAGATTGGCCTGTGCTTTTTGAGTTTTTTTGGAACGCTTTGCCATTTTTATCTTTCCGCAACAAAGCTACATTAGGTCTCACTCAATCTATCCTGGCTAAACCAGGGTCAGTTTTGAAAAACCGCTCGTCGCGCTGACGCTCGACGCAACGGGCTCGTCCGCATATCTTCGTCAAAATAAAGCGACTAAATTATTAAAAATCGCAATCGCATAAAAAAGCGTAATTTATCGGTTGTTTTTTCCCCTTTCAACCACTTTTTTGCCTATCGGCTCTCTGTGAGCAGAAATTTAACGTTTCAATAGATTTTTTTGTTGCGAAATGTCTTACCTTTATGTAATAACAGACTTCGACAATGTGCCAGAATCGATGTTTTGGCACAAGACTATCAAAATTTTAACTTGTTAACAGGGAGGTTTTTACCAATGGCAAAGAAAAAAGAGTCTTTGGTTGTAGCCAGTAAAGTCAAGGCCTACATCAAGAGCAAAAATATGATGACCTCTTCCGATGCGCTGGCAGCACTCAGTGATAAAATCTACGGCATGCTGGATTGTGCCATTGCTCGGACCAAGGCCAATCGTCGCAGCACCGTCAAGCCTCAGGACCTGTAGACTGTTAGAGGTTCTTGTAGTATTTTGTTTCTGACAGGACGGACTTGCTGTGCGCTAACATCTTCTGGTTGCTTATCTTATGTCTGCGACAGCGTTTTGATTTAAGCCGTTTCGCACCCATTGAGTTTAATGGGTTTGGGGCGGCTTTTTGATTGAATATTCACGTTTTCCGGGTCAGCAATGCACAACTGCCATTATGATTTATGCCCTTGTTTTCGAAAGAAATCAATAATTGGTTCGTTTTTGGCTATTGACCTATAAAATACTGGCTATCAGTGTCAAAACTTACATTTTTTCGAAGATTTGTTGAACATATCTGCCTAAAAATCCCGATTTATATAACAGATAATAAAGCAAACGCAGCATTTTTAGCCTGCTCGAAGTTAAGGCCATGCAGTTTCTTGCCGATTAAAGTGGTTAGCAGCGATATGCAGCTTGGCCGGCCAGCCGGATAATTTCTGAGCATAGCAAATTGCGGTGAGGAATCCAGCACCGATAAAATGGCTTTTTTTGTTGCTCAGAGGGGGGTATCTTGTGGCTCAGCATGAGATGCTAAAACGGATGGTTTTAGATGTGATTTTTTCAGGAGAAATGCTGCTGGAATTTCTAAATCTGGACAAACGATTATTAGACTGAAGCAACAGGGTGCGGTATGAGGATTTTTATGTTAGGCTGGGAGTTCCCTCCGTTTATCAGCGGCGGATTGGGCACAGCTTGCTACGGACTTACCAGGGCATTAGACCAGCTTGGAATAGACGTAACCTTTGTTTTGCCAAAAATGGTTGACAGCAAATATGCTACCCATGTGAAGCTGCTGACCCCTGATTCCCAGATGTCCGTATCGTCCTTCAAATTCAGTAAGCTAAAAAACGTAAAATTCCGCACAATCGACTCACCCCTGCAGCCATACTCAACCCCTGATGATTACCAGCGGCGTATCGAAGAGAGTTTAAGGCGAAAACAGCAAATCCATGGTGGCGGTGTTAGTTCGGCCGGTCAGCTTCTTGGCAGTATACACTACAGCGGTGATATGCGTGCTGAGGTCCATCGTTATGCTGCCGTTGCTGCTGAATTAGCCAGAGACGAGCAGTTTGATATTGTCCATGCTCATGACTGGATGACATACCCGGCAGGAATTGCGGTGGCCCAAATGAGCGGAAAACCACTAATTGTGCATATTCATTCGACCGAATTTGACCGCAGCGGTGAGCATGTTCACCAGATGGTTTATGACATCGAGCGGGAGGGTATGGAGTATGCTGATAAGGTAATCGCGGTTAGCCATTACACCCGCAGCATTATAATCAGCAGGTATGGCATCAGCGGTGATAAAGTTGAGGTCGTGCATAACGGAGTTGACCTCAACGGACGTTGGTCTTTGGTCGAAACCGGTATCAATAAAGATGAGAAAATTGTCCTATTTTTAGGTCGAATTACAATGCAGAAAGGCCCTGATTATTTCTTGCGGGCAGCCAAGAAGGTTCTTGAAGTAGTGGATAACGTTAAGTTTGTTATGGCCGGCTCCGGCGATTTAATGCATCGAACGGTTGAGATGGCAGCTGAGCTCGGCATAGGCCACAAGGTACTATTCACCGGCTTTTTGCGAGGCGAGGATGTCCGCAAGATTTATAGAGCGGCCGATTTATATGTGATGCCTTCGGTATCGGAGCCATTTGGAATTGCTCCGCTGGAGGCACTGGACAATGATGTCCCTGTCATTATAAGCAGGCAAAGTGGGGTATCAGAGGTTTTGAGACACGCTTTGAAAGTTGACTTCTGGGATGTCAACGAGATTGCTAACAAAGTTGTTGCAGTACTGAAATATCCTCCGCTGGAGATGATGTTGAGAAGTCATGGCAATTTTGAGGTAAGGAAGCTGCGCTGGAGAGATTCAGCGGCAAAGTGTGCGAAAATTTATGAACAGACTCTGGTTGCAGTTTAATAGCGTCACGCATGATGCGTGATGGTTCGTTAGCAATACACTTTTACGAGATACGACAATGCCTTCAGTATGTTTCTATTTTCAGGTGCATCAACCCTTGCGGTTAAGGCACTATACGGTATTTGACAAAAACGACCAATATTTTGACGATTATAAAAATGCTTTCGTCTGCAGAAAAGTGGCGAATAAATGCTATCTTCCGGCAAATCGATTGCTGCTGGATATAATACGTCGGTCTGACGGCAGGTTTAAGGTGGCATACAGCATAACCGGCGTATTGCTGGAGCAGTTACAGCGTTTTTCACCGGAGGTTATGAGCACCTTCGATGCCTTAGCGGAAACCGGCTGTGTGGAATTCCTGGCTGAGACATATTATCACAGTTTAAGTTTTTTATATTCACGTGATGAATTCATAGAGCAGGTTAGTAAGCACACCGAAACAATTGACCATCTTTTTGGCCAAAAACCGAAGGTTTTTAGAAATACCGAACTGATATATAACAATGATTTGGCTGCTCTTGTCGAGTCAATGGGCAGCTTCGATGCGATAATAACAGAAGGAGCAGACCACATCCTGGGCCTTAGAAGTCCCAATTTCATCTACCGTCCAAAGGGCTGTAGCAGACTGAAGCTCTTGTTGAAGAATTATTCTCTCAGCGATGATATTGCGTTTAGGTTTTCTAATCGAGATTGGCCGCAGTGGCCTTTGACGGCGGATAAATTCGCTCGCTGGGTAAACAATGTTAATGGTAACGGCAATGTGGTCAACCTTTTTATGGATTATGAGACATTCGGCGAGCACCAATGGGCCGATACCGGCATATTTGATTTTATGCGGCATCTGCCGGATGAGATTTTGAAACATCCGGACAACGATTTTAAAACACCCAGCGAGGTAGTTCAACATTATGAGGCTGCTGACACTGTTGATGTGCCGCATATCATAAGTTGGGCCGATACCGAAAGAGACATATCTGCCTGGCTTGGAAACGCAATGCAATCAAACGCCATTCATGAGCTTTATCGGCTTGAAAAGAAAATCAAAAAAACAAAAGACGAAAAAATCATTGCAGATTGGCGAAGAATGCAGGTCTCAGACCATTTTTATTATATGTGCACGAAATACTTTGCTGACGGTGATGTGCATAAGTACTTTAATCCTTATGACTCGCCTTACGATTCTTATATAAACTTTATGAACGTATTGGATAATCTTCAGAGCCGGTGTTCTAAACACATCTGTAGTGCATAGCGTTTGGCATTTACGGTGTTTGCTTTATGCTATGCTGCTTTCGGTTCGTCCTTCGTAGGGTGGGGCTTGCCCCACCATTCCATAATTGGTGGGCTTTAGCCCACCCTACGAGGAATGGAGAGTAAAAAAGTGCTAACAGCGCAGAAAGCCGATGATACAGCGATTGTCTCCGCATTACCGAGCGGTAAAAGTGTTGAAGACTTATTGGCCAAAGAATGGTTATTGACTAATGAACGTGGCAGCTACGCTTCATCAACGATTATTGGCTGCAATACCAGAGGTTACCATGGCCTGCTCGTCGGCTCGCTTAATCCGCCTACCAACAGGATAATAGCACTGTCAAACTGCCTTGAGATGGTGATATCTGAGCGAAGGGTGTTTAATCTCTCCACCTTTGAATTTTCTGGTAAATTCGCCCCGCAGGGCTTTGGCTATATAAAGCGTTTTCGCCAGGATACAGGTGTGCATTTTTATTATGAGTTGGACAAACTCAGGCTGACCAAATCTGTATATCTTGTTCGTGATACTGATACAGTTGTATTGGTGTATGATTTTGCCGGTGTTAAAGAGCACATGGACTTCGTTTTGCGCCCGTTTGTGGCTTTGCGAGACTTCCACGCTCTACAGAAATCTTACGCTCCGTTGTGTTCGAGTTGGCTTGGCAGCGCTTTGCTTGTTCGCTATGATATGCCGGAAAGTTGTGAGCTGCTTTTGAGCTGTCCATCTGCGAATTTTGAAAAGGACCAGCAGTGGTGGTTTAATTTCGTGTATCGCAATGACAGAGAAAGAGGCCAGGCCTTTACCGAAGATTTGTGGACGCCCGGCTTTTTTAAGAGCCATATAGAGGCACCGACAAGAATTGTTCTTTGGGCAAACCTGGGCATTCGCTCTAAGTCTGAGTACATAACCAATACCGACGTAAATACGGTTCGCAAAGATTTATGCAGCCATCAAAGCAGTGTTCTAAGTGCCACCGCAAAAAACAAAGATGAAAGACTTGGGATACTTTATTTGGCTGCTGATAGATTTGTTACAAAACGCCAGACAGACCATACTGTAAGAACCACTATTTTAGCCGGCTTTCCGTGGTTTGCAGACTGGGGCAGAGATGCTTTTGTCGCCTTGCCAGGTTTGTTGCTCTCGACACGCAGGTTTGAAGAGGCAAAGTCAGTTTTGACCACCTTTGCTCAGGCAGCTGATGAAGGTATGATTCCAAATCGCTTCGATGATAATAACGATACCACTTACTTTAATAGTGTCGATGCCTCTCTTTGGTTTGTAAACGCAGCTTTTCAATACTTAATCGCCACTGGTGATTTGAAGACCTTTGCGGAAGAGCTTCTGCCGACAATCCGTTGGGTTATGGACTCTTACTATAAGGGCGCACGCTTTTGTATTCACGCCGATACCGATGAGCTTATAACCGCAGGCAGCAGTGATACACAGCTTACCTGGATGGACGCCAAATATGACGGCGTCGCCTTTACGCCCAGATGCGGCAAAGCTGTCGAAGTCAACGCCCTGTGGTATAATGCGATTTGCAATCTTGCTCAGTTTTATGCACAGCGTGATGTCGATGCAGCGAAGCATTACAGAGCTCTGGCGGGTAGAGTTGCGGCAAGTTTCTGCGAGTTGTTCTGGAACGAGAGTAAAGGCTGCTTAAACGACTGCATCTTGCCTGATGGCTCGGTTGATGACAGTCTTCGCCCGAACCAGATATTTGCTGTTTCACTTCCGTTCAGTCCTTTGTCGGCTCGTCAGCAAAAGTCAGTTGTAGATGTGGTACAAAAAGAGCTGCTGACACCTTATGGCCTGCGTACGTTAAACGTTCAGGATAGTCGTTATAAAAGCATATATACCGGCCCACAGCGGCAGCGCGACGAGGCCTATCACCAGGGCACAGTTTGGCCGTATCTGATTGGGCCGTTTGTTGAGGCCTATTTGAAAGTTAATGGATTTAGCCGAAAAAGTAAGAAAAGAGCTGCTGAATTTATCGAGCCGCTGTTACAACATCTTACTAACGAAGGCTGCCTTGGAAATACATCAGAGATATTTGATGGCGATGCCCCTCATAAGCCCAGAGGTTGTTTCGCTCAGGCCTGGAGCGTCAGCGAGCTGATAAGGGCGTATTGGCTGATTCACGGCAACGGCCTACCCCCGCGTCTTCCCCCACTCTTGTCTTCGACAAGAAGACGTGGGGGAGCGACGGGCAAAATCCCTCCATTGAGATAGATTCGTACTATAGCATCCTTTCCCTGTGAACTCTGTGGTTTCTGTGGCTAAATTTTAGTTTTCAAAACTCTTTTGCCATTTTTTTGGCTTTTTTGCTTGCTTCATCTCGTTTTTGTTTTGCAACATCAGGCCCGGCTGCGAGGGTGGGTTCAACCACGAGCGAGTGGATATCGCTAAAGCCGATAAATCCTAATATTAATTCGAGATACTTTTTTTGCAAATCGAATGCCTCTGCATCGGTTCCCGACTTGTATTCACCACCACGTGCATAGGCGATAAAGACTGGCTTATTTTTTACTAATCCTTCGTAGCCGCCGTCTTTGTTGACGGTGAAAGTATGGCCCGGCTGAACTATAATATCTATGTATTGCTTTAATCGGTAGGGGATTGAGAAATTCCACATCGGCACCGCTAAAACGTATTTATCCGCTGATTTGAATTCTTCAATTACGGAGACTATATCTGCCCATATCTTCTGGTCAGCCGGCGTATGTTTCTTGCTGTGCAATATTTTGTATTTTGCACTGGTCGCTTTGAAGTCAAACTCTGGAAGCTTTTTTTCAAAAAGGTTTATTACTTTAATTTTGTCGTTCGCGTGGCTTTGCAGATACGATTCGATAAATGCCTCCGCAACAGCTTCTGAGTAAGAAAGCTCTTCCATCGGCGACGCCTCGATATATAGTAAATTGCCCATAGCGTTTTCCTTCCGACCTCTTGCCATTGCGAGCGAAGCGAAGCAATCTCATCAATCATCAATCGCAATTCGTGAATCGTATTCAGTCCGGTTTTTTTAGTATGACAGCGGCTGTTTGCCCGCCGTAAGTGTAGCTGCAGCACAGGGCATAATGAATCTCTGACTGCTGCGGCTCGGTCTTAATATTTAAATTACAGCCGTCGGCATTTCTTTCGCAGTTTTTCGCAGCAGGTATTTTTCCATTGGCCATCGCACAAACCGCTGCAATAACATCAAGCGCTCCGGCAGCAGCGCCGGTATTACTCAGCACACTTTTGGTCGGCCAGACGGGAATCTTATCTGCTGCATTTCCGAGAGCTGTCTGGATTGCCGTTGCTTCAGCCAAATCATCTTTGGCTATGCCTGTACCGTGCGGAATAATCAAATTCAAATCCTCCGGCTGGATTTGTGCATCCGCCATCGCTTTTTCTATCGCTATTTGAATGCCTTTGCCATCGGGCTCAAGATATTCGTATGCAGGATTGATATTATTGCTATGGCCAGTTCCTGCTACTTCGGCATAAATCTTTGCACCTCGTTTTTGTGCGTTTTGCAGATTTTCGAGTATGGCAATACCAGCAGCTTCACCGAAGATAGAACCCTTTGCATCGGCGTCGAAGGGCCTGCAGGCCGACGTTGGGTCGTCGTTATTTTCTGAAGTAGCTCTTTTGAGCAAACACTGGCGAATCATAACAATGGGATTTACCTTTGCCTCGGCACCGCCGGCAAGAGCAATGTCGCTGCCACCACGAGAGATAATCTGAGTCGCTTCACCTATCGCCAGATGTGCAGAGGCCTCGGCACAGGTAATAGAGTTGCTGGGGCCTTGAATATCATGGATGATACCTATATGGCAGGCAAGCATATTAGGCAGATATTTCAATAGCCATAAAGGCGTTACCATATCAAGCCCGTCTTTGCCCCACTTGTGAATGTCGAACTTGCCATCGGTAATGCTTGCTGCTACCGCAGGAGCTAACTCGACCAAATCACAGCTAATAAGGCCGGCACCAATATTAATTGCCACACGCTCCGGGTCGATATTGACCATTTCCGGGTCGCCTGCGGTGAGCGCAGTCGAACCGATGCACTTTGTGATAAGGCCGCTGTCGGTCAGAGCTTCATTGGCTGCAATGACCGCCAGCTCGATGTCTCTGGACATCAGCTTGGTGGCTTTGCGATATGTTTTTGGTACGTATTGCTGTATTTTATACTCAGGGACCTGACCTGCTAATTTGCAGCTAAATCCCACAGGGTCAAATGCAGTGATTCTACCTATTCCACATCTGCCGGCGCAGAGGCCATCCCACATATCGCCAACGGTTAGTCCAAGTGGGCTGACAGCACCCAGGCCGGTTATTACTACGCGAGACGAACTCACTACTTTTCCTCCAAATTTGACCCGCTGGGATTAGCGCTATCTAACAGCACGTCTCGAAGGAGTGATTCGAACATGCCGGTGAATACGAAGTTTTCTTCAGGAAATTTTTTACCTGCAAGATTCTGGTCTATATGGCTGAACATCAAATCTATCTCGGCTATTAACTTATCCGAGCTCGTAATCTTGCCGGCTGTACTTGCCGCTTCGGGAGTAATAGATTCGATTTTCGCAACCAATTTTAAGGTATCGCCCGGCTTTACGTAGTGAAAAAAGACGGCTTTTTTTATCTTTGCAAGGATAACCTTTTCCTGGAATTTTTTTACCTCGCCGACAAGTATCCCCGCTGTCTGGGCCATTGCCTCAATCATCAGGCTTTCCGGCATAACTGGGAAGCCTGGAAAGTGGTCGTGCAAGTGCTCCTCTGCAAGGGTTACATTCTTAACGGCTACGGCTCGTTTGCCGCTTTCAAACTCAACAAATTTATCTATCCAAATCCAACGCATAACCCAATATAATAAAGCAATTTCCCCGATTTCTCAAGCAAATCTTTGTTAGCCACTCTCTAAGGGATGCCTTACGAAGGTCTGCACAAAAAAAGGATTTGGAAGAAGTCGGGAGCATAATAATCCGCGTATTTGTGTAGTTTTTGGAGAAATCCGCCTCAGAGAAGATAAATCTTGACAGATCAGGCAGATTTTTGTAAAATTATTGGTATTGCAGGGAGAAAAGTATGTTTTTTAGCCGTGTAAACTGGAAATGTCAGTTCAGATTAATTACCTTCGGTGGGGGCTAAAGCCGTTTATAATGAAAAACGATTAAAATAAATCGTATAAGAGGGGGCTAGTTGTGAAAAGAATAGTATTAATCATTTCAGTTTTGTCATTAATAATCATTTGCACTGATGCATTCGCAGCCAAACTTGTCGGAATAAAAGTTATCGACAAGGACTACATTATGGTCCACTTCAAAGATGGGGACGTAAATTTTGTAGATGACGGGCTTGGAAGCACGGCCTATACATCAGGTCATGATACAGCCAATAATTATGTGGTGCTTTATGGAAGCGCACTTAACACAACAAATGCCGTCTTGGCTGCAAATTGGGTCATAAAATCAACCGATGATGCAAATTATGGTACAACCGGTTTAAATCCAACAAATTGCTACCGCAAATCAAAACTCAATGGTATGGCTGAAATGGATTGGAACATGGGAACGAATGATTGGAATTACGAATATACCATGGAACACACCATTTATTTGCAATTACCACATTCCATGGCGCAGGCAAAGACCTATACCATTGAAATAAATGCAAATACAAATTCTGATGTGCTTAACCGAACCATTAATTTTGATATATTCAACAGCCCGTCAGAAGCAGTGCATGTAAACCTGGTTGGATATCTGAGCGACAGCAGCATAAAAGCCGTCGATTTATACATTTGGATTGGAAATGGTGGTGCGCGTGACTACTCGGGGTTTGTTGGTAATAATGTTTATATATATAATGTGAATACCACCGTCACACAGCAGGTGGGAGCTGTTGCTTTTTGGAAAAGTAGCGGCTTGGACGTAGGTTGGTACAACCTCACGGCATCAAATGTCTGGAAAGCTGATTTTACCGGCTTTAATACTCCGGGAACATACCGTATTGCAATAGGAGGAGTCGGCTGCAGCGAAAATTTCGAGATAAAAAAAGATGTTTATTTTGAGCCGTTCAGGGTTAGTACACTCGGCTATTTTTATATGCGTATCGGCCAGGATAATCTTGATATGACACCGGTTCCGCGCCGGCCTCTTTATATTCCCGATGTATCACCGTCAAATACAAAAGTTTATATAACCACTATGCAGCCTTGGCACCCGGACTGGGATACTTTTTCAGGCGGCGATGTCTGGGACAACCCCAACGCCTGGGCCGCCTATGTAAAATCGGGCAATCCTCAGAACAACGATGCCTATGGTGGCCATTCCGATGCGCTGGACTGGGACAGGCATCTGGGACATATTTCAAACATTTATGATATGCTGCTGTCCTATATTCTTACCGACGGCAGATTGAACAATGATAACCTGGGAATCGATGAAAGCGGCAACGGCATCCCTGATATACTCGATGAAGCAAGAAACGAAGTCGATTTCTGGCTTCGATTGCGAGATGGAGATGGATACAGTCACGGACTTACCAATCCTACCAGCAGCAATGTTCTTTATCAGGCGGGAAACACGCCGATAGCAGCATGGGCAAATGCCGCAAACGCATCCATGCTGGCTAATTGTTTTATGCTTGCCGGCCTGGATGATTTGAAAAATACGTACACCGATGCTGCGATTACAGCTTACAATTATGCTTGCGGCCTGCCCGACCAGATGCTTGATGAAACGCAGAATGTCGGCGAAGGAACAGTCAGGGGGAAAGACCTGAAAATGACGGCTGCGGCATTTCTCTATAATCTGACGGGAAATACTGCTTATGAAGACATGGTGAATTCATTGAGCGGTGCAACAACAGACACTTCAACGATAGCTAATTCGAACATGAATCAGCTTTGGGCATCTGCTGGTTATCTCAAAACCCGACGAACTGTTCATTATCCCAGTTTATTCAGCAGGATGAAGGCATCTATTATTAATGAAGCTAAAAATATTGAGGCAAATTATAGTAACTCTCGGCCAACGCGCAGGGCTACAGACAATAACACAGGATACTTTAAGACCGAACAGAATGTACAAAGATCGATAGTTGCCCATGCAATCGCCGACAATGGTTCGGATAAAGATTTATTCGAAAATGCCATTGTCTTGGAAGCCGACTGGGGGCTTGGACGTAATTCCCTGAATATCATTTATATGACTACTGCTGCAACAAACCTGTCAGGTAAGCGCAGTATTGAAAATGCCTATACTTCGGGTAGAGATGATGGAACACCCGGCTTGCATCCCGGACATACACCCTATTTGAATACTGACGACTGGTGGGCAGGTATGGTTATGGGCAAACCAAGCTGGATGACTTCTAAATGTTACCCTGATTATTCCGGCTGGCCAAAAGCAGAAGGCTATTTCAATACAAGATATGTATGGGCTCATTCAGAATTTACACCCCAGCAAACCATGCGGGGCAAAATGGCCCTATATGCTTATTTATATGGTTTATATAAACTTACTGCCGATTTCGATGGCGATTCGGACGTGGACTTGGAGGATGCTGCTATCTTTTTCGATTCATGGTTAAACGTCCCTGCCGATGCGGACTACGATTCACGTGCAAACCTTTACGAAGATACGTCCGGAATAGTGGACTTATATGATTTTGCTGTCTTCGCGAATGAATGGGAACCAGTGCCGTAGCGGTTCAGCGATTATGGAACAATTAGGGACAGTCACCTATTTTTACTCTTGTTAATATTGTGCTTTTGCGTAGCGGAGCGAAGTCCCTTTCAGGGGCTTTCGCAAGAAAGCAACTGGGAGGTGGCCATAAACAGTGTAAATCAGTGTTAATCAGTGTCAAAAAAACATTTGTGGTAAAGATGTTAAGCCGTCTTCAGCTTGCTCTCCACGTAATTTACAATCGCGCCGACAGTAAACAAATTACCTAATTTATTAATATCAGGGTCGTTCTCGAATTCCGACAGGTCGATATGCGGTATTGTTTGCCTCAGCTCCTTCAGACCTGATTCGGTCAATTTGCCGTTGTTGACGAATCCAGAATTATTCATCAGACTTTCAGCCGGAAATAACTCTTCCCTCGGGATTTTTATTCCAAATATCTTCTCTAATCGAAATACTATGTCCAAAAAGTCAATACTCTCGGCTCCTAAATCTCCCATTAAGGCCGCTTCGGCGGTAACTTCATCGTCGTCAACTCCTAACGCATCGACTAAGACTTCCTGAACCTTGCTGAATACTTCATCCCGATTCATTGCCATATTTTTTAACCTCCCGTACTCTCGGTTTTGTAAAAATCCATTCTCCACAGTTCACCCTTCGCAATGCTACGGAGAACGGGTAGCACTGCTACGAAGGATGAATCCATTCTTTTCCGATGTTCAATGCCACAACAGTTTCCAACGTTTTTTCATATTTTCAGTAACCCTGGCATCTATATCTGCCAAAGCTGAATTTTCGTTAGCCAAGTTAAAGTGTCTTAACCCAAACTTCGCCTCCACGATTCTTTCATCGCTTGATAAGCCAAAGCCGATAAAACTACTGACGTTTTCTTCAATAGTCTTTGCCTGAACGGTATATTCTATCTGTGCACCCGGCGGTAGAAAACTTTTATACTTAACATTTCTTGCCTCCTCAAGCAATATCATACTATGGGCGAAATTTTCTGCCTCCCGGACCAGCCAGGACGCTGATTCAATCAATCCTTCCAGCAGCAATACTCCCGGTAGTACCGGAAACGTGGGAAAATGGTCCGCCAGATATTCCTCGGCCAGGGAAACGCTCTTGACCGCTTTTATCTGTTTTCCACTATCCAGTAAAACAACTTTATCAATTAGTATAAATCGCATAAGTTAGTTCGTAGTTTCGAGTTCGTAGTATTTAGCCTGCCGTGCTACGGCGGGCGCCTTCGCCCCGACGAGCCGTTTCACGGCGGGTTTTTACCTCTGGTTTCCAATTACGCAATACGCACGACGCAATACGATATACGAAGCACAATTGTTTTTCCAGTCTTTTTTCGTTTTTTTGCTGTAATCACGGATTACACTCGTCTCGGCGAAGACTCTCCGAGCCGTAGCCGGACTGATTTCGCTGATTTTTATCTATATTTAACTTGTGCCCCAGGCATCTGTGTTTCCATTCTTCGTAGCTTGTCCCTAAGGGACAGATGCCACAGGTAGCAGGCCTACTCTGCCGAAGCGGCTGCGAAGGCTGGAAGCTACCGCGAAGGATGAAAATCTGTGGTTAGGATAAGTGGTTAAAAGGAGGCATGCATTACTTGTTTTCTTCTGTGGCCTGTTTTGCAAGGGCGGCGGCGCCAATTATGCCGGCATCTTCGCCCAGTGTTGCAAAGCAAATTTCCACAGTTTCTTGCCTTAGGGTCCAGATGTACTCGTTAAAATAATCCTTTATTCGGTTCAACAAAATATCTCCGGCGGCGATCATACCACCAGTGAAAACAATGCGTTTTGGCTCGGTGGCGTGCAGCATATTGATACAAACAAGCGCAAGGGCTTTGGCGGTCTCGTCGGTAATCTGTTTAGCTAATTTGTCACCGGCTTTTAAATGGTCGTAAACGTCCTTACAGGTAATTTCGCCATTTTTGTCGAGGACCTTTTTCAGACTTGACGACTGACCTTTTTCAACGGCCTCGGTAGCCCTTTTTGCGGTATTTGTGGCTGAGGCGTATGCTTCAACGCAGCCCTTTTGGCCACAATTGCATAATCGGCCTTCCGGATAGATTATGATATGGCCAAGCTCAGCGGCATTGTCACCGGCGCCAGCTAATAGCTTTCCTTTATTTATAATGCCACCGCCAATTCCAGTACCCAGCGTAAAAAAGACCATATCGTCAACATCTCTGCCGGCACCAGCGGTAAATTCGCCGAAGCAGGCAGCGTTGGCGTCGTTCTCCAAGACAATCGTTTTTCCGCCCAGCCGGTCGCTTAGCATCTGGCAAACAGGGATGTTTCTGAAAGTCGGAAAATTCGTGGCTGCTTCGATAATTCCTTCGCTGTATCTGGCCGGGCCGGGACAGCCAAGACCAACTGCCGGCACATCAGCCATAGAAAAGCCGGCTTTGGCTACGCAGGATTCGGCTGCCCCGGCTATATTGTCTATAACTATCTTGGCGTCTTTCTCGGCCTCTGTAGACGCCGACATTTTGGCTAAAAGTTTTAACTGTGAATCAAAACAACCAACCTTTATAAACGTTCCGCCTAAATCAATACCGACAAAGATTTCATTCATTGCACTGCTCCGGGATTTTCAGATTCAATCCTGATATCCAAAGGGATGCTCGTTGTGCCATTTCCAGGCGGTTTTTACTATTTTTTTGAGCTCTGGCAATTCGGTTTTCCAGGCGAGCTCGTTCTTCGCCTTTGTTGCGTCGGATGTCAAAATCGGCGGGTCACCCGTCCGACGGTTTGATTCTACCACCTTAAAATCTTTGCCGCTGACCTTTTTAACTGTATCAATCACCTCTCTGACCGAATAGCCCTTTCCGTTGCCCAGGTTGTAGATAAGTTCACTGCTTTGTTCAAGTTTATCCAGTGCCAGCAGATGTGCCCTGCACAAATCGTCAATGTGAATATAGTCTCTAATGCAGGTACCGTCCGGGGTTGGATAGTCGGTTCCATAGATACTGATTTGTGGAATTTTCCCCATTGCTGTCTGAATGACCCGCGGAATTAGATGTGATTCAGGGCGATGGTCCTCACCGAGAGTGCAGTTGCTCCCGGCACCAGCGGCATTGAAATAACGCAGAGACGCATACCGGAGTTTGCCCGTCTGACTCTGGTAATGGCACATTGTTTCAACGGCCAATTTAGTGTGGCCGTAAGGATTAATCGGCTCTTTCGGTGCATCCTCAGTAATCGGCACCTGTTTGGGTTCGCCATATACCGCGGCGCTGCTGCTGAAAACAAATTTCTCTATCGTCATCTCCTGCATCGCTGAAAGTAAGTTCTGTGTGTAGGAGACATTGTTTTGATAGTACCTCAAAGGAGCTTGTGTCGATTCAGCCACTTCAATCAGGCCGGCAAAGTGCATTACCACTTCGATGTTATATTTACGAAGTGTCTTGACGAGTAATTGGTAATCAGCTAAATCACCTTTGATAAACTCAGTTGAGCCGACCGCGGCTCTATGGCCTTTGCTGATGTTGTCAAAGACAATCGGCTCATGCCCTTCTGCAGCCAGCATTGCCGTCATATTACTGCCGATATATCCGGCACCACCACAAACTAATACTCTCACTTTTATTTCCCCGTCGCTTGTGACTCGTGGCCCGTTTGTGGTACGAGCCGTTCTTCGATTCGCTTTAATATTTTTGTTGCAAGCTGTTTGTCCTGGCCCAAATCGACCCAGGCGGCAGCTTGTCCCTGCTCGGAGTCGGGGCGTCGTAGTTGAAGTACCTGCATTGATTGAGAGCTTTCTGAAAATATTCCAGGTGTTTGTGCCCTGCTGGTGGATTGGGGCTGCGGCAGGGATAACCTGTATGCCTGCGCACCGCAGTCGATGCGAAGTTTTCCTTCGTCCGGGCTGAAATTTAATTCCACAACCCTTCTAATAGTGTGCAGGTTTGCTAAAGCTGCGTTTTCAGGGCCAACGTTATCCTTGCGCCAGAATTCGAAGAATTGTGCGCCCGGCAGCGGTTTTGTTCTTATAAAGCCGGTCTGCGGGTCGGCTTTTTCGATAACAAAGTGCATTTTGGCCAGAACATCTTCAGCTATCTGCATTGCCCTGGCCTTGGGCATATCCGGGACACAAATTTGTTCGACAATTTCATATTGTTGCTGCTTGGCACATCCGGCCAATATGATTGCACAAGCCATAAGGACATAAGAGCATGGGTTAGTTTTGGGCTTTTTGCCATTCATTTTAGCTTCTCCCAAATTTTGCCTCCGCCACACGGACGGCGGATAAATGTCAGCAGACAGGTTTCGGCTGATTATATATGCAGTGAGCTTGTAACTCAACCCCGTTAGAGACTTTTTTTTATCAGGCCGTCCGGTGTAATAAGGTATGTCTCTAACGGGGTCAAGAATGAATTGCTTTTTTCAGATTAAGCTGGCAAATGGGAAATTTCCCAACAACTTAATAGCGAGATTATCGTAGCTTTGAGCCGGCAACTAAAGGTTATATTGTTGTAACGCCGATATTAAACTTGATACTTCCGCCTTCGCTGAAGCTACGGCGGACAAGCGATGCTGAATGCTCCGCCAATAGGCGTTCTGTGGAGATACTCGTCGATAACTGAGCCGCGAGAATGACTACGGTGCAGGTACAATCCATTAACAAACAATTGGCATCTCTGCCGTTAGGGCGTAATGTCAAAGACTTTCTCAATTATCTGAAGGTTGAGGCAGGGCTGTCGGATAATACTATTTTGGGCTACGGCCGCGACCTGAAAGAGTTTCTCAAATTCTGCAAATCCAACAAGATTGGCCGGCCGCAGCAGCTCCAGGCGGGCCTTATCCAAAAATATTTGCAGGTTCTTTCCAAAAATGAAAAGAGCGAAAGCTCGGTTAAACGCTGCCTGGTTGCTATAAAGATGTTCCTGAGGTTCGGCAAACTTACCGGCTTTGTCAGGGACGACTTTACCTCGGTGCTTGACGGACCAAAGCTATGGCAGAAATTACCTACCATTTGCAATAAACAGCAGGTAATCGAACTTTTAGAGGCCCCGGAGCCCTCCGAGCCGTTTTACCTCCGTGACAAAGCAATGCTCGAATTGCTCTATGCCACGGGAATACGGGCCAGTGAGGCAGCGGGCTTGAAAATAAACGATTTGAACTTTCAAATTGGTTACCTTCGCTGCCTCGGCAAAGGTAACAGAGAGCGGATAATCCCGCTCGGCAAAACTGCTGTCGCTGCAACAATGGATTACCTCAGGAACTTACGGCCCAGATTAGCCAAGCCGTTTAGCGGTGAATTTCTGCTGCTTTCTCGAACAGGCAGGCCCATGAGTCGTATTGAAATCTGGAGATTGGTTAAAAAGTACGCAATCCGTGCAGGTATGCCGAAGAGCTTAACTGTGCATACATTGAGGCATTGCTTCGCAACGCATCTATTGACCGGCGGAGCAGACCTGCGAAGCATTCAGGAAATGCTTGGCCATGTGGATATAGCCACTACACAGATTTATACACATGTTGACCATGAGAGATTAAGAAAGATTCACAAGAAATTTCACCCGCGACCGTAGAGCAAATGAATTGACTTGTGCCGATTTCAGGATTATTATGACAGCTAAATTAATGGTCAGAGTATTGGATAAGGCCATTCGAATGAGCACAAAACGGCTATATCTCGTTATATTTTTGTTATCGGTGGGGTGTCAACAGGCCGGTGTTGGCCAGGACAAGCCGGCTTTGCCTGTCAACGGAGAAACTGCAGAGGCCGAGCTTGACAAGCAATTTAAAATCTATAAGAGCACTCTGCTGGAGGGCAAAAATGAACAGATACGCGTAGATGCAGCAACAGTAATGTTGTTTAGTGAAGACCCTGCAGCCAGGAAGATTTTGCTTGACGCACTACAGCAAGCCGAAAATACCGCTGCACGGATGGCAGTATGCAAGGCATTGAGTCAAACAAAGGTGTGGCCCGAACCTATAAAGAATAAAGAAGATTTTATTTGGCCGCTGGTTGATATATTGGCCAGCGACGACTCTGCCACAGCCAAGTTGGCCGCTGAAGCAACTTTGATTTTCGAGTACGAGCAAATATCAGAGCCGATTGAAAAACTGCTCAGAGACCCAACATTCGCAGTTAAAACCAGATTGAATGCGATATACGCATTGGAGCTGCATCCTGATATGAGGGTGGCGATTAAGCTTATCAGCTTACTTGACGACCCTGAGCAACAGGTATCTGCCGCAGCAGATACGGCGCTTGCTTCTATGGGAGTACAGACAGGAAAATCAACTGATTCTCGCAAAAAGGTCGTAGAGAAGCTTCAGAAAGAAGATCCGGAAGGATTTTTTCGGAATTGGGTAACTCGCCAGCAACAGCAGCTACGCGAGATGCAAATCGAATTGAATCTGCTGCAGGGGCTTTATTTGACAACATTGGGTAAGTGGTACGACAGTATAAACGATGATGCCGCAAAAGGTCAGTTCCTGGCTGAATATCTTCAAAGCCCCAAGGCGGTAGTGAGGTTATGGTCGCTTGAGAAGGTTCGTCAATGGCGAGTGGCACCAGGAAAGCCGAAATTGCCATCTGAGCTGGGGCCTATTCTGGTTAATTTAGTCTCGGACAAAGATAGAAAGGTTCGTCTCAAGACTGCCCGGCTGTTATCCTTGATGGGTGAACTGAATTCAGCTCAGCATTTACTCGCTCAGCTTGAGATGGAACAGGACGAAGAGGTCAAAATGGAGCTGTTCGTCGCGCTCGGCTACGCTTTTGTACCAAATCCAACAACTAAAATTCCCGTCGAGATAAGAAAACAATCGCTGGAATGGGCAGTAAAGTACCTTGCTGAGCAGGACCCTGAAAAGGCACAAAAAGGCGCCGAAGTTATGAAAAAGCTGCTTGAGCAGAATGGATTAACAGGCGCTGAAGTTGACCGGTATCTTGGACTGCTTGTTCAAAGATATCAACAGGTCGAGGCCGATGGAGCTCTGCGTGGGGAATTACTTATCGCAATGGCAGGGCTGTGTGCCCCTCAGAGTATTCACAACGCTCAAGCAAAAAAAAGTTTTAAGCCTTTATTTGAAGAATCACTGAGTGATAAAACAAATTTGGTCCGCGAAGCAGCAGTAGATGGGCTTATTTATATTGACAAAACACAGGCGCTGGAGAGGTTGAGGAAAGATTTCATCAATGACCCAAGTGCCCTAATAAGGAAGAAACTGATAGACCTTGCCGGCGAGGTCGGCGGTAAGGATGATTTAGCCTGGCTGGCGGAAAAAATAGGACCAAACGCCGAGAGAGAGCCAACCTGGCAGGCAATGCTCAAAATATTCAGACGCTCTGAAACCAGCATTCTGAGCGAATGGATTGGCAAACTCATCTCACAAGACAGCAAAACCGAGTTGTCTGATGAGCAGAAAATATCCTTTCTTGGGACAGCGGAGCAAAAGGCAGTCGGCGAAAATAGGCCCAAAATGCTTAAAAACATCAGAGAAAAACTGGCCAAGCTTTATGTTAAAACTAGTCAATTCGAACGAGGAGCAGATTATTTAGGGATGCTGTACGAGGCAGCTAATACTGCTGAAGAAAAAATGGCGATTTTACCGGACCTGTTGATTGTATATCTGAATTGGCCAAAAGTTGAACTCGCTGCCAAATTAGTGGATAATTGCTTGCTGGAAAAAGACTTGGAGCCCAATAGTGTTGTTGTAGGAGCAATTGACGATTATCTAAGCAGTCCGCCCGCTGGAGCTGACCCTAACGCTGTGCTAAAAGCACTTCTTGCCGAGATAAAACCAATCGGGGGCAGGCCAAAGTGGGAGGAGCAGAAAAAGAGCTGGATTGACCGAATCGGCAAAGCTAACGACCTGGGTGAGGGCGGAAAACGTGATAATTAACCAGAATTATCTTGAAATCCGTCGGTGTATTTGTATAATGTCGCGTTGATATAAAAGTAGCTTGTATAAGATTTTTTGCAGAAAAGATAAGAAAAACTAAAGATTTTATTTTTTTAAAGTTTTTTTATATTTTTTTGGCTTTTGTATTTGCATTTTTGCTATTATCCTTGTAAACTGCTAAGTTTATATTAAAAACCGATGTATGATTTTAGTCCCTGTGCCCGATGTATATCTTTAGATGGTGGCAGTGAAGGGAGTGTGTTTTTAATATTTCCAGAATTGGTCTGGATACAAGTTATTAGTTTTTTCCGATTTTATTACCATAGTGTGAAATGTAAATTTTGTGTTGCTGCTGTAGCTCAGCTGGTAGAGCGCGTCCTTGGTAAGGACGAGGTCATGGGTCCGAGTCCCATCAGCAGCTAAATGAAAGCAGGCCAAGTCAAAATGGCCTATCGCGCAGCCAAAGCGTTTTATCTCGTGTCATTTGTCGCTGCGGGGTATCGATGGTCTTGGCTTCGAGCTTATATTAAGGTTTGAAGATTGTTTTCGAGGATGAGAACAGAAATATAAATACTAACCCGGCATATTGGAGGTTTATATTAAGATGGCTAAGGCAGTATTTGAACGGACAAAACCACATATCAATATTGGAACCATCGGTCATATTGACCACGGCAAGACGACTCTAACAGTGGCAATCATGAAACGTTTAGCTCACATAAGGGGTGGCGGTAATATCAAGGAGTTTGACGAAATTGACAATGCTCCGGAAGAAAAAGAGCGTGGTATAACGATAAACACGGCTCACGTTGAGTATGAAACGGATAAGCGTCACTATGCCCACGTTGATTGCCCTGGACATGCCGATTATATCAAGAATATGATAACCGGCGCGGCCCAAATGGATGGGACAATTCTGGTAGTAGCAGCTAATGATGGTCCTATGCCACAGACTCGTGAGCACATTCTTCTTGCCCGCCAGGTCAATGTACCGAAAATCGTGGTCTTCCTGAACAAGGTGGACCTTGTTGATGACCCGGAGCTGCTCGATTTGGTGGAATTAGAGATAAGAGAGCTGCTGAGCAAATATGAATTTCCCGGTGACGAGGTTCCTATTATTAAAGGCTCAGCCCTAAAGGCGATGGAAGATGAAGGTAAAAGCGACGATATCTGCAAATGTATTGACGAGCTGGTAGCGGCAGTTGATGATTACATTCCGGTTCCTGAGCGTGACATTGACAAGCCATTTCTTATGCCAATAGAGGATGTTTTTAGTATCAAGGGTCGTGGTACAGTGGGCACAGGCCGGGTTGAGCGTGGTAAAGTCCGGGTCGGTGAGGAGATTGAAATTGTTGGGCTTGCGAAAGAGACGCGAAAGACCGTAGTTACCGGCGTAGAGATGTTTAATAAAACACTCGATGATGGCCAGGCTGGCGATAATATTGGTGTGCTTTTGCGTGGTGTGGAAAAGAAAGATTTGGAACGAGGGCAGGTTGTAGCAGCACCCGGCAGTATAACTCCCCATACCAAGTTTCATTCTGAGGTTTATGTTTTAACGAAGGAAGAAGGTGGCCGTCATACACCTTTCTTCGCGGGCTACAAGCCACAGTTTTATTTCAGAACAACCGATGTCACCGGCTCAGTAGGTGCGTTAATGAGCAGGGATGGCAAGAGTGCAGAGATGTGTATGCCGGGTGATAATATAGCGATGGAGGTGGAGATTATTTCACCAATTGCCATGGAGGAAGGCCTGCGTTTTGCTATTCGCGAAGGCGGTAGGACAGTCGGTGCCGGTGTTGTAACAAAGATACTTGTCTGAGCAACTCTGAAAAACTGTTGAGCACCGAGAGTGTCGAAGGTACAGGTGCTCACACCGGTGAGATGCAATCGGATGTATATCAGCAGGCTAAGGAGATGTTTCCGGTTTCCTAAAGGCATTTTACTGTTCATAGGTTTTATGGCTAAAAAGAAAAGCAAAAGAGAGTATGTCTGGCTTGAGTGCAGCCAGTGCAACCATAGAAACTATCGCACAAGTGTTAGTGTCGCAGAAGGCACACCGAAATTAAAGCTTAAGAAGTTTTGTAAAACCGAACGTAAGCATACAGTTCATAATATACGTCGTAAGTAAGGCTATCTCTATCCTGCGTTGACAATAGTGGAAAAAATAGGCCAGTAGCTCAAATGGCAGAGCGTCGGTCTCCAAAACCGAAGGTTGGGGGTTCAATTCCCTCCTGGCCTGCTAATATCGTATCTCGTGGTTCAGACAAGCCAAGAGAGGCCAGGGACGGGAGACAAGATAATGATTTTTGATGTTTATAAACGTGGTCAGGGCAAATACACGAGAATCTGCAGTGCTTTTGGGGCAGCAATAATTGCGGCACTGGGCTGTTTGCAGCTTTACAAGAAATTGGAAGTTACTGACCTTGGGTTGTGGATTGAAACTATGGCGCCCGCTGGCTTATTTGTTGTCCTGGCAGTTTTGATTTTTTACCTTGTAAATAAACCTACAGCAGCCGATTTTTTAATTGCTGCTGAAGGTGAGATGAAGAAGGTTAGCTGGTCAAGTAGAAGTGAAATAATGGTTTCGACAGTTGTTGTTATCGTGGTTGTGATAATTATGGCCAGTCTCCTTGGATTCACAGATTTGGTTTTCGCACGGTTATTTATGTGGCTTTTGAGCTAATATCGTATTTCGAATCGAACGAGATATGGGAGCAAAATAAGGTAAGGTTCGACTTTGCTCACCTTATCCTGAGCGTAGTCGAAGGATATTGATATGCAGTGGTACGTTTTACGAGTAGCGGCGAATAAAGAATTGCAGGTCAAAGAAACCCTTATGCAGAAAGTGCAACAGGAGAATTTAACCGATATTATTTGCAGAGTAGAGGTTCCTGTAGAGCGGATTAAGCGTATCCGCGGCAGCAAGCAAACTGTCCACAAGCGCAAACTGTATCCTGGCTATGTTTTTATGGAGATGGAACCGACCGCAGACGGCCGAGTCCCGGAAAAGGCCTGGTTTATAATTAAAGGAACGTCTGGGGTCGGAGATTTTATTGGCACGGAAGGAATTCCTACTCCGATGCGGGACACGGATGTGGCAAAGATGCTATTAGAGGCGGAAAAGCCAGAGGAGGCACCGAGCATTAAAGTCGAGTTTAACAAAGGCGATATGATTAAAATTCGAGAAGGCGCTTTTGAGAACTTTGAAGGCGTGGTCGATGAGATTGACCCTGAGCGTGGGATTGTGAAGGTGATTGTTTCGATATTCGGCAGGAGCACGCCGCTGGATATAGAGTATTGGCAGATCGAAAAATTATAAAAAGTGAACTAAAGTGAGCTAAATCCGCCGTACGTCTGGCGGATAAAGTTGAAAAATAATCCACAGCTTTAGGCACTTTGAGAGAGATTATGGCAAAAAAAGAAGTAGTTGTAAAAATTAAATTGCAGGCACCCGGCGGGCAGGCGACACCGGCGCCGCCGATAGGGCCGGCCTTAGGTCAGAATGGTGTTAATATCGGCCAGTTCGTTTCACAGTTCAACGAGCGAACAAAAGAGCTTAATGGAACGACCGTGCCGGTTGTGATAACCGTCTATAGGGACAAAAGTTTCACATTTGAGGTTAAAAGTCCCCCTGCAGCGGTACTACTGAAACAAGCAGCTGAATTAGCAAAAGGCAGCGGTATTCCAAATAAGGAGAAAGTCGGAAAGATTACCACTGAGCAACTACGTAAAATCACTGAGACTAAATTCAAAGATTTGAACGCATACGATTTGGATGCCGCCGAGAAGATAATCAAAGGCACCGCACAAAGTATGGGTATAGAAATTATTGAGTGATGATTTTTGACAATCGGCAAAGATATGGGATTTAGAAGCAAAAGATACAAAAAAGAGTCTCAGCAGGTGAGCAAGGAGTTGGTACCGCTTGCTGAGGCGGTGGAAAAAGTTAAGAGCTTTAAGTCTGTCAAATTTGACCAGACCATAGAATGTGTGCTGCAGCTGGGTATTGACCCCAAGCAGGCCGACCAAATAGTTCGTGGTGCAATATCTTTGCCGCACGGAGTTGGTAAGCAGAAAAAAGTCATCGCTTTCTGCGAGGATTCAGGGGTAGAGGCAGCCCAAAAAGCCGGTGCCATTGAGGCCGGCTGCGATGAACTGATAAAAAAGATTTCGGATGGCTGGACAGATTTTGATGTGGCTGTCGCCTCGCCGAAGGTAATGGGTAAAGTAGGCAAACTTGGCCGGGTTCTCGGGCCCCAGGGCAAGATGCCTTCGCCAAAGAATGGTACGGTAACCAACGACGTGGCAACAGCGGTAGCTGAATTTGCAGCAGGTAAAGTGGAGTTTAGAAACGATGCGGGCAGCAATGTCCATGTAGTAGTCGGCAGGCAGAGCTTTGAGAAAGAAAAGTTGATAGAGAATATTGAGGCGTTCGTCTCACATATTAAAAAGATAAAACCATCGTCGGCAAAAGGTACATATATCAAAAAAATGTGTATCTCTGCGACAATGAGCCCCGGCATAACAGTTAATTTGTGAAGATAGAGAGCGTTGATTATGGGTTCTTTTATGATTGAGTGCTGTTCTGTTTGATTAGGTAATAATATGAGCAAATATGTAAAACGTTTAGTTCAGGCGGAGCTGGAAAAGAAGATTGCCGACGAAGGTATTAAGGATTTTATGGTTGTTAGTACCAAAGGTGTCGGTGGAGTTGACAATAATCTGATGCGTGGTGAGCTTAAAGCAAAAAACATTAGATTGTCGGTGGTCAAGAATTCACTGTTTAAAAAAGCGGTGCACAATCAGCAGATGGAAGCCGCAGCGGTATTGTTTAGTGGGCCTTGCGCTGTTGTTTGCGGTGGTGACAGTATTGTTGATGTTGCAAAAGAGCTGGTAGAGTGGGCCAAGAAAGTGCCGGCGATAGAGATTAAAGGCGCTTTTCTGGACGGCTCAGCTTTGGATGCCAAGATGGCAGAGCAGCTTTCAAAGATGCCAACGCGTGCAGAGCTGCAAAGTAAGATTGTTACCCTGGCACAGTCACCTGCGGCAAGATTGGCTGGCAGTTGTGGTGGCCCTGCAGGAATAATTGCAGGTTGTATAAAGACTATTATAGAGAAAGCTGAGAAGCAAGCAGCTTAAATCATAGAGCGATGCAGTAAGCCCCGTTAGAAAGCTTATAACGGGGTAGCGATAACACAATACGAGAAGAAAGGTATGAAAAACGAGAATTTCTAATGGGGTAAACCCTGTTAGAAAGCTCTGGCGGGACTCTCTTTGGGTTCCCGCAAAGCGGGGTCCCTTTAACAGGGTAAATATGAAATATTGTTGTCTGTGTGGCTGCCCCTTTTATGGGTTAAACGAAACGGTGGAGTTTCGGCTACCAGCAGGCGCTGACTGATAGGAGTTGACAGGAAATGGCTAAAACAGAAGAAAAGGAACAAGCAAAGAACGAGGCAAAAGAAGAGGCGAAAGAAGAAACAAAGGAGAGCAAAAAAACAAAGGCAGCTGAAGTGCCTGAAGAGACAAAGAAATGGAGCAGTGAGATTAAAAAGCTCGGCGACAAGATAGTCGGTCTGACATTGATGCAGGCCAAAGAGCTTGGAGATTATCTTAAGGATGAGCACGGTATTGAGCCGGCAGCAGGTGGTGCTGTTATGATGGCAGGGCCGGCACAAGCAGCGGGTGCAGCAGCTGAGGAAGCTGAGGAAAAAACCAGCTTTGATGTAATCCTCAAAGAATTCGGCGATAAAAAGATTCAGGTTATCAAGGAGGTAAGAGCTTTGACGAGCCTGGGATTGAAAGAAGCCAAAGACCTTGTTGATAATGTCCCCAAGCCGGTCAAAGAAGGGCTGAACAAGGAAGAAGCAGAGGCCGCCAAACAGCAGCTTGAGGCCGCCGGCGCAACAGTTGAAATAGCTTAAAGAAATTGGTTTTTGATAAAAAGACAATAACAGTCAGGGAAAAACTAAGCGATAATCTCTAACTACAGGAGTGTAAGGTGGCTTAGTGCCAATATTCGGCACTGTAAGAGCAATCAAGATATTTAGCATGGGAGATAGATAATGGTTGGAATTGATGCCGGGCAAGCTGTTCGTAATTTTGGCGAAGTTCACGATGCCGTTGATGTCTCGGACCTGGTAGCGGTACAGAGAAGAAGCTACGAGCGTTTCCTGCAACACGATGTAGCACCAACTAAGAGAAAATGTATTGGTCTGGAAGGGTTATTTCGGGAGATATTCCCTATAGAGAGTTATGACAAGAAGACGGTGATGGAATATCTCTGGTACGAACTGGAAAAGCCGCACTATACGCCTACCCAGTGTCGACAATTACGGCTGATCTATGGCTACCCGTTAAAAATCTATTGCAGACTACATACAACCGAAGAGAAAGACCTTGCTGAACAGGCAATATACCTTGGTGAAATGCCGGTTATGATAGGAGGCGGTGAGTTTATTATCAATGGTGCTGTTCGAGTCATAGTCAGCCAGCTTCACCGAAGTCCGGGCGTTGATTTTCTTATTGAGAGCAAAGAAGGTGATAGAGTTCTACACGGCGGCAGAGTTATACCCGAAAGAGGCAGTTGGATAGAAATAGGTGTTACGCACAAAGATACGCTGGTTGTACGCATTGACCAGTCCAGCAAAATACCCTCTACTATTTTTCTTCGGGCGATAGAACCATCATACGGCAAAACCGAGGAAATCCTTCGTTTGTTTTACCCGACAAAAAAAATTCCCGTAGCCAAAGTCAAACCTACTATGTGGGTGGTAGAGCCCGTTATTGACAAAAAAACCGGAGAAATCATCTTAAAAGCCGGCACACAAATCAGCGACAAAGTCTCCTTGATACGACAAACCAAGGTCAAACGCCTGGAAGTCATTGAGGTTGTACGAGACACCATTATTTTAAACACTTTGGCAGAGGATGACTGCCAAAGCCACGAACAGGCGTTATTAAAGTTTTATATGAGGTTAAGACCGGGCAACCCTCCTAACCAGGAGAAGGCAAAAAGCTTCTTTAAGGAGAAATTTTTTGATACGAACCGCTATCGTCTGGGGAAAGTAGGCAGATTCAGACTCAATCGTAAGTTCGAACAAAATGTGGACGAAAATGAGATGACGCTTCGGCCTGAAGACTTCCTCAACACGATGAAATACATAATGTCTTTACGAAACAATGAGGGAGAGGTGGATGATATCGACCATCTTGGTAACAGAAGACTGCGTACGATTGATGAGCTGGCCGGCGATGAAATCAGAAAAGGCCTGCTGAAGCTCCGAAAGACTGTGCAGGAAAGAATGAGCATGAAGTCGAGAACAGAGGAGCCGCTGCGCATTGCAGATTTGGTAAATTCCAAGAGTGTATCGAGCAGTATTAACTATTTCTTTGGTCGTGGCGAGTTGAGCCAGGTTGTTGACCAGACCAACGCTTTAAGCCAGTTGACTCACGAGAGGCGGCTGTCCGCTCTTGGCCCTGGTGGTTTGAACAGAAGACGAGCCGGCTTTGAAGTTCGGGATGTTCATATCAGCCATTACGGCAGAGTTTGCCCGATTGAAACACCTGAAGGAACAAACATCGGCCTGATTTCTTCGTTGGCAATATTTGCGACGGTTGACGAATATGGTTTTTTGCTTACACCCTATCGAAGGGTTGAAAATGGTAAGGCCACAGACAGGGTAGATTATTTGCGTGCCGATGAGGATATGAAGGCGGTAATTGCAGCACCGAACACATTTGATCCGGAGACAAATCAAATCCGGAAGGCAATGGTGCTGGCAATGAAAGCTGGGGAATTAACCCAGGTTTCCAGCGGTGAGGTAAACTACGTTGATGTTTCAGCAAAGCAAATCGTAGGGGTTTCAGCTTCGCTTATTCCATTTCTTGAGCACGATGATGCCAACCGAGCGTTGATGGGCTCGAATATGCAGCGGCAGGCGGTCCCACTTTTGAAAACAGAGCCGCCTTTAGTTGGAACTGGTATGGAAGGTGTGGTTGGACAAAATTCGAGTATGGTCGTCCGTGCCGACAGAAGCGGTGTTGTAACCGCAGTTGATGCAACCAGGATAGTTATAAACCACACCGACGAATACCATCTCGAAAAGTTCGAAGGATTAAATGAAAGAACGTGCCTTAATCAAAAGCCCATAGTCCGGCTGGGTGACAAGATTAAAGCTGGCCAAATCATATCGGATGGTGGGGGCACTACTAATGGTGTATTAGCCCTTGGCAAAAACATCCTTGTTGGATTTGTCTCTTTTGATGGTTTTAATTTTGAGGATGCGATTATTGTTAGTGAAAAACTCTGCAAGGATGATAGCTTCACCAGCATTCATATTGACGAATTTACAGCTGAAGTTCGCGAGACGCGTCTCGGTAAGGAAGAATTTACCTGTGATATTCCTAATGTCAGCGAAAGGTCACTTCGAAACCTTGATGAGCAAGGGGTGGTCCGCGAAGGAACAAGGGTTTGTACCGGCGATATTCTGGTGGGCAAGGTGGTACCTAAGAGTAAAACTGAGCTTACACCGGAGGAAAAACTTCTGCATGCTATATTTGGCAGAGCGGGCGAGGATGTAAAAAATGACTCGCTTGAGCTGCCTAGTGGGTATGAAGGAGTGGTGATAAAAACAGAACGATTCACCAGACGTGGTGCCGGCAGTGAAGAAGAAAAGAAACAACTAACAGCGCATATAAAGCAATATGAAAACCAGATGCAGGCTAAAGAATGTGTGGTTTTCCGACAAATGATAGAAGCTATCCACAAAAAGTTGAAGGTTAATATCATCGACCCAAGCACGCGTCAAAAAGTTGGGGCAAGCCCCGATGATGTTGTTATTTATGAGCAGATAGAAAACTTTGATATTAAATGGGTCAGGCCCGCCTCGATGCGAGACGATGCGCACAAAATTGTGGATAGATTCTGGGTCAAGATTACAGAGGTTCAAGAAGAAAGGAGGCACAGAGTTGAGAGTTTGAAACACGGCGATGAACTGCCCAGCGGCGTGTTGCAGATGGTAAGAATTTACGTTGCAGTTAAACGAACTCTGTCAATTGGTGATAAAATGGCTGGGCGCCACGGCAATAAGGGTGTTATTGCCAAGATTATGCCTGGGGAGGATATGCCGTTCCTCGAAGACGGCACGCCTCTGGATATATTGCTGAATCCTCTCGGTGTGCCGAGCCGAATGAATGTAGGCCAAATTCTCGAAACACATCTTGGATGGGTGGCAAAGGTCCTGGGATTTCAGGCGATTAGCCCTGTCTTCGATGGTGCTACTGAAGATGATATCTACAAATTGACCGTTGAGGCAAATAAGCTTATGAGACAACGAGCAGCTGAACTCGAAGGGGAAAAACAGCCGCCGCCGGATGACGAGTTTTTTATCAATGTTCTGCCGACTCTTAAAACTCAGTTGTATGACGGCAGGACGGGTGAGCCATTCGACCAATGTGCAACCATCGGATACATCTATATGATGAAGCTGCATCATCTTGTTGATGACAAAATCCACGCCAGAGCAACCGGGCCTTATAGTCTGATTACACAGCAGCCATTGGGTGGTAAGGCCAGGACCGGTGGTCAAAGGTTTGGTGAAATGGAGGTCTGGGCTCTTGAAGGGTATGGAGCCGCTTATACCCTTCAGGAAATGCTCACCGTCAAAAGTGACGATGTCGAGGGACGAACAAAAATCTATGAGTCAATGGTCAAGGGGCAAAACACCCTCGAAGCCGGTACACCGCTGTCCTTTGATGTATTGTGCAATGAAATAAGAGGGTTAGGACTGAATATTCAGCTTGAAAAGAAAAGGCTTGGGGGCACAGCCCTATAAGATGGACTATTAAGTCGCAGATTATCAAAATATAAGGGGCCTTAAATGTTAGGAAATATTTACGATCGCATTAATGATTATGGTTCAATCAAGATTTCATTAGCCAGCCCAAATGATATCCGAAGCTGGTCGTTCGGAGAGGTCAAAAAGCCCGAAACAATAAACTACAGGACTTATCGGCCTGAAAAGGACGGATTGTTCTGTGAAAGAATATTCGGGCCTGAAAGAGATTGGGAATGTGCCTGTGGAAAATATAAAGGAACAAAGTATAAGGGGATTATTTGCGACAGATGCGGCGTCAAAGTTACTCATTCTCGTGTCAGAAGAAAGAGAATGGGACATATCAATCTCGCCGCACCAGTGGTACACATATGGTTCTTCAAGGCTATCCCAAATCGAATCGGGACCCTGCTCGCTATGAAATCAGCTGACATTGAAAAGATAGTGTATTTCCAGGACTACGTCGTTACCGAAACTGCAAAATCACCTCTCGAATTGGGACAACTGCTGTCAGAAGATGAATTCAGAGAAGCAACAAAAAAATACGGACAGGAATTTAAGGCGATGATGGGCGCTGAGGCTATAAGAGAACTACTGGTTAAACTCGACCTCGAACAGATAAGCATACAGATACGAAAAGCCATAGATAAAACAAACAGTAAACAAAAAACAAAAGACCTGACCAAAAGACTAAAAACCGTAAATGAAGTCAAGAACTCCAAAAACAAGCCACAGTGGATGGTCCTCGAAGTTATCCCGGTTATACCGCCTGACTTACGGCCTTTGGTGCTACTCGAAAGAGATAACTTCGCAACGAGCGACTTAAACGATCTCTATCGGAGAATCATTAATAGAAATAACCGACTAAAGAAACTCATAGACCTGAATGCACCTGAAGTGATTATTCGAAATGAAAAACGGATGCTACAACAGGCGGTGGATTCCTTGCTCGACAATGGAAGATGTCGAAGGCCTGTTTTAGGAAGTAATAATCGGCCACTAAAATCTTTGACGGATATGATTAAAGGCAAGCAGGGCCGATTCCGTGAGAACCTGCTCGGCAAGCGTGTGGATTACTCAGCTCGTTCGGTAATCGTAGTAAGACCGAATCTCAAGCTCTATCAATGCGGCCTGCCGAAGAAAATAGCTCTGGAACTGTACCAGCCTTTTATTATACGAAAACTTAAACAACACGGACTTGCTGATACGATTAAAAGCGCCAAGAGAATGATTGAACGACGTGACGAGCAGGTTTGGGACGTGCTTGAAGAAGTGATTCATCAACATCCTGTCTTGCTCAACCGCGCTCCGACCCTGCATCGAATGGGTATTCAGGCCTTCGAGCCGGTACTTGTAGAAGGCAATGCCATTATGCTTCATCCATTAGCTTGCAAGGGCTTCAACGCTGACTTTGACGGGGACCAGATGGCTGTACATCTGCCACTATCTGTTGAGGCACAAGCTGAAACGAACATCTTGATGATGACAACCGCTAATATCTTTTCGCCTGCAAATGGCTCCACTATGGTCGGTCCTTCTCAGGATATGGTCATGGGTAACTATTATTTGACCTATATGCAACCTCAAGAACACGAAGAAAAACCAAAAGTATTCAGGGATACTTTTGAAGCAATTATGGCCTACGAAATCAGTAAAATTAAACTGCAATCAAAGATTAAAGTCAGAATCAATAAAATGCCTATCGACAATTTCCAAGCATCGGTCGAAAAGAGAAAATCTAAAAAAACAGAATACAAAAATACAATTGAGACTACAGCTGGACGATGCATTTTCAATGATATCATACCGGCCGGAATGCCTTTTTACAATATGAGTATGTCTCAGAAAGAATTAAGTAGGGTAATTAGCGACTGCTTCAAATTCGCAGGTTCAGCAGAAACAGTCGAGCTGCTTGATAAAATTAAAGATATGGGCTTCAAATATGCCACTCTTGCAGGACTGAGCTTTGGGCTCACAGACCTGAAAATACCGGCACGAAAAAATGAGATTATACAGGAAACCGAAAAGAAAGTTGCCAAAATATATAAAAACTACAACGAAGGTGTTTTAACTGAGGGAGAGAGGTATAATCAGGTTATCGATGCCTGGACAAATGCTCGCGTTGCCGTTACTAGTGAAATGATGCGCGGACTTAAAGAAGATACTACTGAAGATGGACAGCCGTATCTAAACCCCATCTTCCTTATGAGCGACTCTGGGGCCAGGGGGTCTGTGGATCAGATTCAACAACTTGCTGGTATGAGAGCGCTAATGGCTAAACCAAGTGGCGAAATTATCGAAACACCAATCAAATCGAACTTCCGTGAGGGACTGACTGTACTTGAGTACTTTAGCTCAACACACGGAGCGCGAAAAGGATTAGCTGATACCGCCTTGAAAACAGCTAATTCAGGATATCTTACCCGTAAACTTATTGATGTGGCACAAAACGTAATTATCATAGAACGTGACTGCGGAACCCTGCAGGGAATCAGCAAAAGCACAATCAACCGCGGCGAGCAGATAGATATTGCCTTTTCTGAATTAATAATCGGAAGAACAGCCCGAGATAATATCCGCAATCCTATTACCGATGAAATGATTGTTCGAGAAAACGAGGTCATAACACCTGAGGCGGCAGCGAAAATCGAAGCGATAAGCATAGATGCAATCAGAGTCAGAAGCACTCTGACATGTGACAGCCCCTTTGGTGTTTGCGCGAAGTGCTATGGATGGGATATGAGTACAGGACAGCTAGTCGAGGAAGGCTCGGCCGTCGGTATCATTGCCGCTCAGTCAATCGGTGAACCAGGAACTCAACTGACTCTAAGAACTTTTCATACCGGAGGGGTAGCTTCCAGAGCTATCCTGGAACGTGAACAAAAAGCAACATATAAAGGAAAAATACAGTATCGCGATATAAACGCCGTCTCCTTGCAGCGACAGGACGGCAGTAACCAAGTAGTCGCTCTTAAACGGAATGGTGAGATTGTTATTCTTGATGAAAAGGACAGAGAGCTTGACAGGTTCAAAGTGCCTTATGGGGCTACTGTTTTTGTTGAGGACGGCCATATGGTTAAAACCAATGATGTGTTGTTCAGGTGGGACCCGCACCGTACACCGATTTTAGCAGAGGTGCCAGGGATTATACGATTTGTAGACATCATTGAAGGTGAGACAATCGGATTTGAAGAAGCTGGCCCTGGTGCTTCGCATCCGCGAAGCAAAACGGCAGGGCCGGCAGGCCCAGCATGGCGGGTGGTAATCGAGCATAAAGGTGATAAACATCCGCAGGTTATCATAGAAGATTCTAATGGTAAAATACTTGACGTTCATTATCTGCCGGCAGGGGCGAGGATTGAGGTTGACGAGGGTCAACAGGTTCAGGCTGCTCAATTGCTTGCTCATCAGCCCAGAGCCACCGGTGGGACCCAGGACATCACAGGAGGTCTGCCCAGAGTTACGGAAGTATTTGAGTCGCGCAAACCCAAAGACCCGGCAGCAATGGCTGAGATTTCAGGGCGTATCGAGTTGCGAAGTGATAAGCGTAAGGGCAAGATGACGATTATCATTCGAGCAGAATCCGGAATGGAAAAGGAACACCACGTTGCGCGCGACAGGCATCTAAATGTGCACGCTGGCGACTTCGTTGAAGCTGGAGATGCCTTGACAGACGGCCCATTGGTTCCACACGATATTTTGCGAATTAAGGGTGAGGAAGCGTTGCAGAGATATTTGATTTTAGAGATTCAAAACGTCTATCGCAGCCAAAATGTCAATATCAACGACAAACACATTGAAATTATCTGTTCTCAAATGATGCGAAAAGTCGAAATTGAATCTGTTGGCGATAGCTCATTTTTGCCTGGTGAGGTCGTTGATAAATTTGTATTCAGAAAAGAAAATGACCGATTAACTAACAGTATCAAAGTTACAGATATTGGTGATGCAACTGAAATAGAAGAAGGTCAGATTATCGATAAGAAAGAATTTAATAGTATCAATGATAAGATAGAAGCTCTGGGTGGCACAAAAGCTGTGGGGCGAAAGCCAAAGCCCGCAACCGCCAAGACCCTGCTTTTAGGGATAACAAAAGCCTCACTGTGGTCGGATAGCTTTATTGCAGCAGCGAGCTTTCAGGAAACAACCAAGGTCTTGACCGAGGCATCTTTGGCTGCTAAAGTTGATGAACTTTATGGCTTGAAGGAAAACGTCATCCTCGGTCATTTAATACCAGCCGGAACAGCTTTTAAACCGCATCTGGATATGAAGGTCAGGCACCTTGGCAAGCCGCCACTACCAAAGGAGTTTGAAGAGGTTAAGGAAGCTAAAGAGGCCGAAGCAAAAGCAGAAGCCGCCATCAAGGAAGCCTTAGGGTTGAACCGATAATATAAATATACGACAAGAGGTACGATTATGCCTACAATAAATCAGTTAGTCAGACGGCCAAGAGCGACTCGACTGAGTTCGCCGAAGTCGAAATCGAAGCGTGCTAAACGCTTATCTGATATCAGTGGTTCACCGCAGAAAAGAGGTGTGTGTCTAATCGTAAGGACCCAAACGCCCAAGAAACCGAATTCTGCCTTGCGGAAAGTAGCACGTGTCAGGCTGACCAACGGTAAAGAAGTTACAGCTTATATACCCGGCATTGACCACAACCTTCAAGAGCACAGCACAGTTCTGATTCGTGGTGGCCGGGTCAGGGACTTGCCCGGCGTTAGGTATCACATCATCCGTGGCGTACTTGATAGTGCCGGCGTGGCTAATCGCAAACAAGGTAGAAGTAAATATGGTGCAAAAAAAGCAAAATAAATGCCGACCTGCGATTGCCGAACGACAATTGAAAATCGGAAATTTGAAATCGGAAATCGAAAATGAAGAAATTTACAGCATCAAGTGAACAGTTAAAGCCAGACTCTAAATACGATAACAAGCTGGTATCAAAATTTATTAATTGTCTTATGTGGGACGGCAAAAAAAGTACCGCACAGCGGATTTTTTATGACGCTATGGATATTATATCTAAAAAAGTAGCCGATGTTGAACCACTTGAGGTATTTGAGAAAGCAGTAAATAATGTAAAACCGTTGATTGAAGTTCGTAGCAAACGTATTGGCGGAGCCAGTTATCAAGTGCCAATGCAAATAAGTTCAAAACGCCAGCAATCACTTGCCTTTAGATGGATAATCCAGTCGGTCAGGGCCAAGAAGGCCAAGCCCACGCGTGAGCGTCTGGCCTCTGAGTTGATAGATGCTTATAATGGCCAAGGCGGTGCAATGACAACGCGGGAAAATATCCACAGGATGGCTGAAGCAAATAAGGCATTTGCGCATTTCGGCTGGTAATTTGTAGTTGTGTTTAACTGCCACGGTATTTTTATAAAATAACCGTGGCAGTTTTTTTGTCTCATCGAGCATCCAGCATTGAGAGTCGGGCATCGAGAATTTCATCCTTCGCAGTAGCCCTGCTACGGAGAATGGACAAGGATCGAGAATGAAGAAGTTGCGTAATATTGGAATTATGGCTCATATCGACGCCGGCAAAACGACGATAACCGAGCGCATACTCTATTATACAGGCAAGACCTACAAAATAGGGGAAGTCCACGAAGGTACTGCTGTTATGGACTACCTGCAGGAGGAGCAAAAAAGAGGCATTACTATAACTTCAGCCGCAACAAAATGTCCCTGGAAGGGCTTTGAAATTAACCTTATCGATACACCTGGGCACATCGACTTTACCGCTGAAGTTGAACGCTCTCTGCGTGTTCTTGATGGCGCTGTAGCTGTATTTGATGGTAGTGAAGGTGTACAGGCCCAGAGCGAAACCGTCTGGATGCAGGGACAAAAATACGAGCTGCCTTGTCTTTGCTTTGTTAACAAAATGGATAAAATCGGCGCTGATTTCGAGATGACCGTTCAAAGCATTCGTGACAAACTCATCGCCAATCCGGTCATGCTGCAGATTCCTGTCGGTGCGGAAGAATCTTTTGCCGGGATAATCGACCTGATTAGAATGAAAGCGGTTTTCTACAAGACTGAAAAGCTTGGAGCAACCTTTGAAGAGACTGAGATTCCCGCCGATTTGCAGCAGAGTGCGAAACAGCACAGGCACCAGATGATTGAACTTGCAGCCGAATACGATGAACAGATGATGGACCTCTATGTCCACGATAAGCCGATAAGTGTCGAAATGATTGACGGGGCGATAAGAAAGGCAACTTTGGCCAACAAGCTTCATCCGGTTTTTGTAGGCTCAGCCCTAAAGTATATTGGCGTGCAAAGATTACTTGATGGTGTCGTGGTGTATTTGCCCTCTCCGCTGGATAAACCGCCGTTAGTGGGGCATAAACCAAGCGACGAAGATAAAAAAATACCTATCAAGTGCGACCCAAATGCCAGCCTTGTTGCACTTGCATTTAAGATTATCAGCGATGCGCACGGCGATTTGAGCTTTCTAAGGATTTATCAGGGCACACTCGAGTCTGGTAAAAGGGTATTAAACGCAAATCACGACAGGCGGGAAAATGTTACTCGAATATTTGAGATGCATGCCAAGGAGCGAAAAATGCTAAAATCAGCCGGTGCCGGTGATATCGTTGCAGTGGTTGGGCTAAAACAGACGCTTACAGGCGATACAATTTGTGATACCAAAAAACCTATCTGTCTGCCGAGTATTACGTTCCCACAAACGGTCATGCATATGTCGATAGAACCCAGAACAGCAGCAGAAAAAGCAAAATTAGCAAATGCACTCGCTGATTTGAGACGTGAGGACCCAACTTTCGAGTGTAAAGTAGATAGTGAAACCGGTCAGACAATCATCAGTGGAATGGGTGAATTGCATTTGGAAATCCTCCAGCACAAGCTGGTAAGAGAAAGAGGAGTTGATGTCAGGGTCGGCAAGCCAAGGGTTGCCTACAAGGAAGCTATTACAAAATCAGCTCAGGCGGAGGGTAAATTCATACGTCAAACAGGTGGTCGAGGTCAATACGGCCATGTTGTTTTGAAGATTGAGCCGTTATTTACAGAAAACGGTCACTGGAGCGGCGATATTGAATTTGAGAACAAAGCGGGCTTTGATGTGGTGCCGAGAGAGTATGTGCCTGCTGTGAAAGATGGTGCCAGGGATGCGTTGAGCAGTGGAGTGCTGGCAGGTTTTCCTGTTATTGGAGTCAGAATTGCGCTGATAGATGGGTCTTTCCATTCGGTGGATTCTTCAGCTTTAGCTTTTGGACAAGCTGCTGCAATTGCGGTGGAAAAGGCGGTTAGAAATGCAGAGCCGGTTTTGCTTGAGCCAATAATGCGTCTTCAGGTGATAGTGCCAGAAGCTAATTTTGGGGCAGTACAGGGCAATTTGCTTGGAAAAAGGGGCTTAATTACGGATTGCCGGATTCATGGCAATATGCGGGTAATCGATGCTAAGGTACCTCTGGTGGAGATGTTCGGCTATTCCAGCGAAATTAGAAGTGCCACAGCCGGCAGGGGTACGTTCACTATGGAGCCATTAACCTATGAGAAGATTCCGGAGCAGATTGCTGAGCAGATTATCCTTTAAAGGACATAAAAACCGGTATTTTGGGCATTCGAATCCTAAAAATCGAGGATTAATTGGATTTTTTATATTTATCTAATATTTTTACCGAAATTTTTGTTGAAATTATTTAATTTAGGTGATATTCTATTGGGTTTTCAGCCGTAGCGAGCATTGTCAGGGATGACTTTGCGTAAATCAGTCGGGCTGTGGCACATCTGTGATTTGGTAGTCAAGGATGGTTTATTATTAGGTAGTTTTGTATATGTAGGGGTGCACCAAATCCTGCAAGACGGCTTTGGAAGCCCCGCACCAATTGAGCCCAAGCTGGCACATAGAAAGCCGAGTGCAGAGTTGGGTCTCTCGATAGAGGACAATTGGTGCGGGGCGAACCCTAAATCATTAAGGAAGGCGAAGTTTTATTGATTATCGAAGAAATCAGAATCAATAATCAATAAAAAGGCCTTTCCTGCCTGAAATCAACCAATTTAGATTTGGCGGATAAGAGAAAAACTATCCGCTAAGGGTGATTTTTTATTTTGATTTCAGTTTGTAAGTTGATATATTGCAAAGTCTTATAGGTATTAAAATTACCCCGCCCCTGAGGCAGGGGCGGGGCTGTTTTTACAGTGATGAACTCGTCCGCCAGACGTATGGCGGATAAATCTCGGCAAAATTAAGGGTGTAGAGAAAAGTTATGGCTGCTGAAACCGAACGAATAAGGATTAGAATGGAGGCTTATGACCACAAGGCTCTCGATACATCTGCCAAGGAGATAGTAGAGCATGCTCGAAAGACCAATGCCCGAGTCAGCGGCCCGATTCCGTTGCCTACGCGTATAGAGAGATACACCGTTTTGCGAAGTCCTCATATCGACAAAAAATCGCGTGAGCAGTTTGAACTCAGGACTCATAAACGCCTGATAGACATTCATGAAGCCAACGCACGGACGGTCGAAGTGCTAAATCGTTTGGTAGTACCTGCTGGAGTCTTTGTACGGATTAAGGCCTAAGAATCAAATTTAGCCACGAAGACACGAAGTCACGAAGTAAATTAAGAGTAAAAAATGAATATATTAGAACTTTGGTGTCTTGGTGCCTTTGTGGCAAAAAGTGTTAGGGTTTTAGCTTGATGGCAATGTTATTGGGAAAAAAAGTTGGAATGACACAGGTCTATGATGAATCGGACAGGCTACTGCCTGTTACGGTAATACAAGCTGGCCCTTGTACCGTTATGCAGGTCAAAACGACAGAGACCGACGGCTATAACGCTATTCAGTTGGGTTTTGATGATATAAAGCCCTCTCGCAGGAAAAATTCACAGATAGGACATGCCGAGAAAGCCAATACAGAACCGAAGAAATTCGTCAGGGAGATACGACTGCCGAATGACATCGAGCCTGAGTATAAAATCGGGGATGCTATTACGGTCTCGGCCTTTGCTGAGAACGAATTTGTCGATGTTGTAGGTACCAGTAAGGGCAAGGGCTTTGCAGGGGTAATGAAGCGACATGGCTTTGGTGGTTTTCCCGCCTCGCACGGCACGGAACGAAAACACAGGGCACCCGGCTCAATATCGAGTTTTGCCAGCGATGCCGGTCATGGCCCCGGTCCCAAGAAAGGTAAAAGAATGGCCGGGCACATGGGCAACTGCCGTGTTACCACGAAAAACCATCATCTGGTAGCAATCGATGAAAAGAAAAACTTATTAGTCGTCAAAGGTTCTGTACCAGGCCCAGCCGATGGCTATTGTCTCGTCCGCAGTGCCAAAACCCAAGGGACGAGTCATGAAGGACAAGGGACGAAGGAATGATTGAATTGGCTGTTTACAACAAAGATGGCCAGGAAATCGACAGCTTAAAAGTCGATGAGTCAGTATTTGGCAGTTCGGTCAAATACCCTCTGCTTAAGCAGGCGATTGTTATGTACCATGCAAATAAACGTGTTGGAACAGCCGCAACCAGGGGTAGAAGTGATGTAGTCGGCTCTGGCAGAAAGCTCTTCAGGCAAAAAGGTACTGGTTCTGCCCGGGCTGGCAACCGCAGAACCGGCAAGCGTGTCGGCGGTGGTGTTACTTTTGCCAAAATGACAAGAGATTTCAGAAAGCGTATGCCTAAAAAGCAAAGAAGATTAGCCAGAGATTCGGCAATACTGGCAAAACTCTTGAGCAATAATGTTGTGGTGGTTGATGAGCTTAATTTCGAAAAACCCAAAACCAAAGACTTTCTGAACATCCTTAATAATCTAAAAATCCAGCGTAGCTGCCTCGTGACGGTTAGCGATTATGACGGTGACCTTTACAAATCAGCTAAAAATATTCCAAAAGTTTCCGTACTACCTGTCGCTGAATTGAACGCTGGCGATATCTGCAGCTATCATAAAATGCTGATAACCTATGAGGCGATGACGTCTTTTTTGAACAGAAACCAGCCGGATGAGAGTCAATAGGTGTTGATGTGGATGATTATAGCGTGATAATTCGGCCTTTAATTACAGAGCAGGGTACGCACCTTGCCGGTACCAAAGGTGCATACTCCTTTGAGGTAAACAGAAGAGCCAATAAAACGCAGATAAAAAAGGCAGTGGAAACACTATACAATGTTAAGGTAAATAAAGTAAAAACAGCTAACCGCAGAGGCAAACAGCGTCGCAAAGGAAGAACCCTCGGCACTACGGCAAGCTGGAAAAAAGCCGTTGTATATTTAGGGCCGGATTATCATATAGATTTGTTCTAAATACGAAATATAAGTTATGGGTATTCGAGTTTATAAACCAACGAGCGCCGGACGCAGAAATAGCTCGGTGAACGATTACGCTGAGCTGACGACCGACAAACCTGAGAAGTCACTCTGCAAACGTATAAAGAAGTCCGGCGGAAGAAATCATCGCGGCGTTACTACCGCACGTTTTAGAGGTGGCGGGGCAAGAAAAATATACCGTATTATCGACTTTAAGCGTAATAAAGACGGTGTCCCTGCAAAAGTGGCAACGATTGAATACGACCCTAACAGGAATTGTTTTATATCGCTTCTGCACTATGCGGACGGTGAAAAAAGATACGTATTGACACCGTTGGGCATAAAGGTCGGAGACCAGGTAGAAAGCGGTGCCTCTTGCGAACCCAAGATTGGCAATGCAATGCCGCTGGAGGCGATTCCAGCGGGCATCGAGATTCATAATATCGAAATGACCGCCGGCCAGGGTGGCAAACTGGTTAGAGGCGCCGGCAGTGCTGCAAGAATTATGGCTAAAGAAGGCAATTGGGTCACCATCATTCTGCCAAGTGGTGAGATGCGAATGCTTCGCAAAGAGTGTCGTGCAACTATTGGCCAGCTCAGTAATCCCGACCATCAGAATATTAAGCTTGGCAAGGCCGGACGAACACGCCATATGGGTCGCAAGCCGCATGTAAGAGGCGTGGCGATGAACCCCGTTGCTCACCCGATGGGCGGTGGAGAAGGCCGTCGAGGCGGCGGCCGGCATCCCTGCTCGCCAACCGGTATACTGGCAAAAGGTGGAAAAACAAGAAACCCCAGAAATCCAAGTAATAAAAGGATTATTCGAAGGCGGAAAACCAAACGGCAAAAACAGTTAGCCCTGTAATATTATGTTTATTGTGTTGAAAATGCACGTAATACGATATAAGCAATACGGGATACGAAAGAATGGGAAGATCACTTAAAAAAGGGCCATACGTTGATGAGAAGCTATTTGCGAAGGTGAATAAGCAAATTGCTTCCGGCTTGAAGGAACCAATAAAGACCTGGACGAGAAAATGCACAATTATCCCGGAGTTCGTTGGGTTCACCTTTTTGGTCCACAACGGCAAGATATTCAATAAGGTTTTTGTTACCGAGGATATGGTGGGACATAAGCTGGGCGAGTTTTCACCTACGAGAACCTTCAGAGGTCATTCGAGCAAGAAAATAAAATAACAATGTTTGTGAATTGTATCTCGGCCAAGTGTGAAGCGAGATACGCAGATGCGAGCTACGAAATATGTTAAGCGCTAACAAGTTGAAAAAGCTTTGTCAGCAGCAGATTAGCATAGAGCAATTGTCCAGCCAGATTGCCAGAGGTGGCTTTGATAAGAAACAGGCAACATTGGCTATTAAAAACTGGCAAAAGGGCCTCTTTAAGCCGAAACCGCGCACAGATGATATTCGCCAGCTTGCGGCTGCTTTGTCAGTTGAGGTAAGTGATTTAGTTGACTGGCGCAGCTCTTATCGCTTTGCACCGATTTCGGCCCGCAAGGCCAGATTAGTTACGCAATTGATAGTCGGCCGGGGCGTTCAGGATGCAATGGATACATTAAAGTTCACAAGAAAACGCGCCGCAATGATGATTGACAAGGTTCTAAGGGCAGCCGTTGCAGACGCTGATGAGCAGCAGGCAAATGTTGATGGTCTCTATGTGAGCTGTGCCCGTGTTGATGATGCAGGAGTTCGCATCGGCACAAAAAGATGGATACCGAAAGACAGAGGCAGAACGCATCCCATTAGCAAAAAGGCCTGTCACGTATATATAACGGTAACACAAGGTTGATAAAAATACCGAAGGTAACAAAAGAAAGTAAAAACGAAGTACGAGATTATGGGTCAGAAAACATCGCCAATAGGTTTTAGGACAGGAATAACGCTTGGCTGGCAGAGCACCTGGTTTGCTTCAAAGGCCAAGTACGGTGATTTTCTTGTCGAGGACCAGAAGATTCGTCAGTATGTTGACAGAAAATACAACCGCAGTATGCCCAAAGGGGCGGTGGCAAAGGTTGAGATAGTCAGGACCCGTAACGAAGTAAAGGTTACGCTTCGCAGTGCTCGGCCCGGTATTGTCATCGGTCCCAGAGGCGGTGAAGTTGACAGGTTGCGAGAAGAACTTGAAGAGCTGACAGGCCAAAAGATTGCTGTCAATGTTATTGAGGTAAAAGAGCCGGAACTCGATGCCACTCTGGTGGCTGAAGCAATTGCCGAGCAATTGAGCAAGCGGGTTTCGTTTAGACGCACTATGAAGCAATATTGCGAATCGGCAATGAATGCCGGCGCTAAGGGAGTTAAAATTATCTGTGCTGGACGGCTGGGAGGAGCGGAAATGGCACGTAAGGAAACACAGAAGCTTGGTAGTATTCCGCTGCACACGCTCGATGCCAATGTGGATTACGCCTTAGCAACATCAAAAACAACTTACGGGACGATTGGTGTTAAAGTTTGGATTTATAAAGGTAAATTCGGTGAAGAAACTGAGCAAGTCCCACGTCGTCGACATCGCCCACGAACAAAACGTATTAACGCAGGACGCAAAGCAAGTACTGTGACTAAGGCTGTGCCAGCACAAGACAGCCAAAGCGTTAGCAAAGCCGATGCTGTTGCACCACCGACAGAAGCCGATACTAAGCAGCAAACAACTATAGAACAAAACAAATTTAAAACGGAAAGTAGTGAGAAAGAAAACTAAAGTGCCGACCGTTATACGCTTTTTCTAAGGGTCTAAAAAATGGCAATGATGCCGAAAAGAGTAAAATACCGCAAGAGCCAACGCGGCACAATGAAGGGCAATGCCACCAGAGGCAATTTTGTGGCGTTTGGTGATTACGGCTTGCAGGCCCTGGAAAGTAGCTGGATAACCGCCAGGAACATTGAAGCCGGTCGAGTAGCGGCAACTCATTTTTTGCATCGTGAAGGCAAGGTCTATATCAGGATTTTTCCACATAAGCCGGTAAGCTCCAAGCCGCTGGAAACGCGGATGGGCAAAGGCAAGGGTGAGCCGGAATTTTGGGTCGCCAGAGTCAGGCCAGGTCAGGTTTGCTTTGAAATAGGCGGAGTCAGCGAAGAAGTGGCAAAGGAGGCGCTGGTCAGAGTTGCCCATAAAATGCCAATCAAGTGCAGGTTTGTCAGGCGAAGACATTTAGTGTAAAAGGAAACTTTGAGAATGAAAGCGCAGCATTACCGTGAGATGAGTGCGGATGAGCTTCAAAGTAAGTTGCAGGAACTCCAGCGGCACTTGTTTGACCTGCGCTCACAGGCAACGACGGAAAAGCTGGAAAATTCCAAAGCTCTAGTTAATGTCAAGCGTGACATTGCCCGGCTTAAAACTATAATTCGTCAAGGACGATGACGTGATGTCTTAGACAATTAACGATTGGAAATCGAATATGCAGGGCCAAAAGCTAAAAACTCAAACTTGTGTAGTAATAAGAAGAAGCGGCAATAAAAGTATCAAAGTTGCTATTGACTTCAAGGTCAAAGACCCAAAGTACGGCAAATACGTAAGTCGAAGGACAAAGCTGGCCGTTCACGACGAACATAATCAGGCAGGTGTCGGTGACCTCGTTGAAATTGCACAGTGCCGCCCTTACAGTAAAAGTAAAAGCTGGCGCCTTGTCAGGATTGTGGAAAAGGCGGCCCAGACGTAAAAGAAAAGAGAAATACGAGACACAAGACAATGATTCAGCAGGAAACAATGTTGGATGTAGCCGATAATTCAGGGGTTAAATCGGCGCTGTGCATCAAGGTTCTTGGCAAAGGTGGGTCCAGAGGCAAGTTCAGACGGCCTGTGGCAACTATAGGTGACATTGTTTGTGTGGCTATAAAGAAGTCACTACCTACTTGCCAGTTGGATGACAAGAAGGTGCATAAATGTGTTATTATTCGCACCAAGAGTCCTATGAAGCGCTCAGATGGCAGCTATGTGAGGTTCGACAGCAATGCCGCAGTGATGATTGATAATGATGGTAATCCGATAGGGACGAGGATTTTCGGTGCTGTTGCTCGTGAGCTTCGAGAGAAAAACTTTATGAAAATTATATCATTAGCAAGCGAGGTAGTATAGAAAGTGTAAAATGCAAAAATCAAAATGCAAAATGACAAAAAACATTTTATATTTTGATATGTAAATTTGAATTTGGTTTGAAAATGGCTTTACATATAAAAAAAGGTGATACGGTTGAGATAATAGCTGGTGACCATAAAGGCGCTACCGGTAGGGTGCTGCGTGTTATACCTGAAAAGAATAAAGTAGTAATTCAGGGGCACAATATAGCAAAGAAGCATGTTCGACCTTCACGCAAAAATCCCCAGGGTGGCCGAATCCATGTCGAGCAGCCGATACACATTAGTAATGTCCTGCCGGTAAATCCGAAAAGCTCCAGAGGCAGCAGGGTCCATTATCAGGCAGATAACAGTGGCAGTAAAAAACGAGTTGCTACTGACGGTACAGAAATTGGCACCGTTAGAAGAGCTAAAACTGAACGGTGACCCCGCACTAAAATCAAGTATTGGAAGGTCGCCGGATAACGATGAAAAAAGACGGTTTCGCAAAGTAAATTTTGGTGCGTGGCAGAGGTGTTTGATGGCACGTTTGGAAGATTTATATAAGTCCAAGGTAGTTCCGGAGCTGATTAAGGAATTCGGCTATAAGAATTCTATGGCTGTGCCGCGGGTTGAAAAAGTTGTTGTCTCTATGGGTGTAGGTAGAGCAGCGCAGGATAAAAAATTTCTGGAATCAGCTAAAAAGGACTTAATGATGGTTGCCGGCCAAATGCCTATGATTTGTAAAGCTAAAAAAAGTGTCTCTAATTTCAAAGTTCGTCAAGGCATGGACACTGCTTTGAAAGTTACCATCCGCGGTGTGAGAATGTACGAATTTATGGATAGACTCATTAATCTTGCAATCCCCCGGGTAAGAGATTTTCGAGGTCTTAGCCCAAACAGCTTTGACGGCAGAGGCAACTACTCGATGGGACTGGCTGAACAGAGCGTTTTTCCAGAAATCAACCCGGCAAAAATAGAGTTTCAGCAAGGTATGAACATAACATTTGTAACGACGGCGAAGGGCAATGAAGAGGCAAGGAAATTGCTTCAGCTTTTTGGTATGCCGTTTAGGGGCTCCGCATCAATGGAGCATGGAGAATAAAATCTTGACTGTCGTCAGACAAGTTTAGAGCAAAGTACGAGGATTAAGGCCTATAGATGTCAACTAAAGCACTGGAAAACAAGGCGGAAAAGAAACAAAAATTTCGCGTCAGACAATATACACGTTGTCAGCTTTGCGGAAGAAGCAAAGCTGTTTATCGCAAGTTCAAAATTTGTCGGGTTTGTTTTAGAACTTTAGCTAACGAAGGAAAAATACCAGGAGTAAGAAAGGCCAGTTGGTAAGGTTCGATTTCGCTCACCTTATCCTGAGCGCAGTCGAAGGATAAATCAAAGAGCCATAAGTGGCAAAACAAGAGGGCTTAGTCAATGAGCTTCAATGACCCAATAGCTGATATGCTGACGAGAATTCGCAATACTGTGCGAATAAACAAAGAGCAGGTTAACATCATGGCGTCAAATATCTGCGAAGGTATAGCAACTGTCTTGAAGGAGGAAGGTTATATTAAAGACTTCGACCGAATTGATGATAATAAGCAGGGAATACTAAGGATTATATTGAAGTATGACCAGGAAAGCCGGTCTGTTATTAACAAAATAACAAGAATAAGCAAACCCGGCTGTAGAATCTATTTGTCTGTTGATAAATTACCGAAAGTTTTAGCCGGTATGGGTGTAGCGATTATTTCGACAAGCAAGGGTGTAATGAGTGATAAAAGCTGCCGAAAAGAAAATGTCGGTGGCGAAATACTTTGTACGGTTAGCTAATGAGTCGTATTGGGAAAAAACCTATTACCATTCCTCAGGCAGTTATGGTCGAGCAAAAGGGCCTTTGTATCAAAGTTTCAGGGCCTCTTGGTGAGCTCCAGATGGATAGCTTCGGCCACATAAAGGTAAAAATTGATGCTTCCGAGGGGAAAATATTGATTGAAAATGAACATCCTCAAAACCGCCAGTACAAGCAGTTACACGGCACAACGCGTGCCTTGATTGCCAATATGGTTACTGGTGTCAGTACAGGCTTCGAGAAGAAAATGGAAATATATGGTACCGGCTTTAATGTCAAGGAAATAGGCGGAAAGCTGGTTTTTCAGATTGGCTTTTCCCATCCGATAGAGTTGGCAATACCAAAGGGTATAAAGGTAAACATTGAAGTGAATGCGACCAGAGGCAATGAAGTTCCAGCTAAGTTCACACTTTCAGGAATAGATAAGAGACTGCTGGGCCAGTTTGCTGCTGATATCCGAAAAATAAGGCCGCCGGAACCCTACAAAGGAAAAGGCATCCGTTATGCTGACGAACAAGTACGGCGCAAGGCCGGTAAAGCATTTACTTCTGGAGCAGTATAAGAGATGGCAATTGAATATTGACTATTTGAAGAGAAATCAAAATCCAGAACAGTAGTAAATTGTGATTAGAATTTGATTTTTTATGGTAACGACCAGTGAGAAAATAAAGAAAGCAGCTCAGAGGCGTAAATATCACGTCCGGAAAAAGGTCTTTGGAACACCAGACAGACCGAGACTATCGGTGTTTCGCTCGAATAGACATATTTACGCGCAGATTATAGATGACACGGCAGGTGCAACATTAGTTTCAGCAAGCACAAGAGCAAAAGCCCTGCGGGAGAAGTTGTCTAATACCGGTGATAAAAGAGCTGCTCAAGCGGTAGGCGAGGTAGTTGCAAAACAGGCTCTTAGTGTCGGCATCAAATGCGTTTGTTTTGATAGAAACCGCTATAAGTTTCACGGCAGAGTCAAGGCTCTTTCCGAAGCGGCCAGACAAGCTGGATTGGTCTTTTGAGGTATTAGATAGTAGGGAATTTTTTTGGAGAAAAAATTGGCCATAGAAGCAGTTAAAGCAATTAAACAGCCCTTCGACAAACGCAGGGCGGTGAGCAACGTCGAACCGGAAGAAAAGCCGTTAGAAGATACGGTCGTTAAAGTGTATCGCTGTTCAAAAGTTGTTAAAGGCGGCCGAAGGTTTAGCTTTGCGGCATTAGTTGTGGTTGGTGACCGCGCAGGCACTGTTGGTATTGGTTATGGCAAAGCTAATGAAGTCCCGCTGGCAGTTGAGAAAGGCGTGAAAGATGCAAAAAAATCATTGCGCAAGATTGCTTTACTTGGCCGAACGATTCCACATCGTATCGATGGCAAATGCAGGGCTACGAAGATAGTGCTGGTCCCGGCCAGCGCTGGCACGGGAGTTATAGCCGGCTCCAGCGCTCGAGCGGTTCTCGAATATGCTGGCGTTCAAGATGTCCTTACAAAAGTGTATGGAAGCACCTCAGCCAAGAATGTAGTAAAGGCCACTCTGGATGGGTTGTTGAAATTGCGCAATAAAGAAATGATTGAATCTATGCGTGGTGTAACGATTAACGATTAACAGGCAGGTGATGTTGATGTTGAATTATGAAATAACCTCCGTCGCAGGTAAGCACAAAAGCCGCAAACGTGTGGGTAGAGGAACTGGCACCGGTCATGGTAAAACCTGTGGCCGAGGCCATAAGGGAAGTCGCAGCAGGGCTGGCGCAAACTTACGGTCCCTATATGAAGGAGGTCAAATGCCTTTATTTCGCCGGCTTCCCAAACGTGGCTTTAGTAATTACAGGTTCGCAACACGCTTCGATATCGTCAACGTATCACAGTTGGAAAGATTTGATGATGGTTCAGATGTCGGTGTGAAGCAATTGTCCAATGCCGGATTGATTGATAGCGGCAAAAGCAAAGTTAAGATACTTGGCGGCGGCGGACTGACAAAAAAACTGCAGGTAACAGCCCATAAATTCAGCAAAACTGCCGAACAAAAAATTGTTGGTTGTGGCGGCGCAGCAAAAGTGATATAATAACGAGTTTAATTATATAGAATGAAAGACCATCGGAAAATATTAAGATGCTTTCAACAGTAATTAACATATTCAGAATCCAGGACCTGCGCAACAAGATACTTTTTACGTTGGCGCTGTTGATAATATACAGGATTGGCTTCCATATCCCTGTCCCTGGTTTTGACCAGGAAGCGATAACTAATACTATGGCCACAAGAGATACGGAAGGTGGTATGGCCAGGGCTGCTGAACTCATGCAGATGTTTACCGGCGGCACCTTGAGTCGGAGTAGCTTGTTTGGCCTGGGAATTATGCCATATATTACCGCATCGATTATCCTTATGCTATTGGGTGAGGTTATCCCTGCTTTGAAGAAATTGCGTCAGGAAGGACAAACCGGCTACAAAAAGATACAGGAATATACACGATACCTGACTGTGGGGATATGTCTTATTCAATCGCTAATGTTTATGAAGCTGTTGGGGGGAGAAGGATTGACTTATCCGGGCATGCATCGTCAGGCCCTGATAATGGGTGTTATCGGGATGACTGCCGGCACCATCTTTTTGATGTGGCTCGGTGAGCAAATTGATGAATACGGTATCGGCAATGGTATTAGTTTGATAATTATGGCCGGTATTTTATCCCGTATGCCCTGGGCGATCAGAGAGGTTTGGCAGCAGAGCGATTTTACGGTAGTGGCTTCACCTGACAAGTATGGCCCTGCAAAAATATTGTTCCTCATAGCAGCCTTTGTATTTGTGGTTGCCGGTGCCATACTAATAACCCAAGGCCAGCGTCGAATACCGATTCAGCAAGCCAAGCAGATGCGAGGGCGTAGAATGTATGGTGGCCAGAGACATTATTTGCCACTTCGTGTCAATCACGGCGGAGTAATGCCGATAATTTTCGCATCGAGCTTTATGATGTTCCCGCCAATTATAATAGACAGATTGTATAATGCGTGGCCCGAGTCGGCAGTTCTTCTGACTTTACGAGGAGTTTTTGCTAACCGTGCTTATACATACAACGTCTTGTATATGCTATTGATATTCTTGTTCGCTTATTTTTGGGTAACAGTACAGTTCCAGCCAAAGGAAATGGCCAAAAACTTACGGGATTCAGGATCTTTCATTCCTGGTCTTCGCCCGGGACGCAGAACCGCTGAATATCTGGAAACGGTTATGACAAGAATTACTTATTTTGGAGCTACATTTTTAGCGATAATTGCTGTTGTGCCGTCGCTGATTTCGATACTACTGGGAATTGACTGGAGAGTGGCAGCATTTTTAGGGGGCACAGGTTTATTAATAGTTGTTAGTGTCTCACTCGACCTGGTTCAGAAAATAGAAGCCAATCTCTTGATGCGTAGCTACGAGGGCTTCAGTTCAACAGGCAGAATAAAAGGAGCTTATGCATGAGGATAGTTTTGCTGGGTGCCCCCGGTGCGGGCAAAGGAACCCAGTGTAAACGTATTGTTGACCAGTATGGCCTGCTTCATTTATCCAGTGGAGATATCTTGCGAAAGCAAAGAGCTGCGGGCACTGAACTGGGCAAGATGGCCCAAAGTTATATGGATTCAGGCGAGCTTGTGCCGGATGAGATAATAGTTGAAATGATGATTGATGTGATAAAAAAAGCCCCTGAGGCTGGCTTTGTACTTGATGGTTTCCCAAGAACCGTTAATCAAGCGGTCGAGCTTGATAAATCCTTGTCTTTGAATAATCAGAAAATAGAAGCTGTTTTGAACTTGAAGATAGATGAAGAAGTGATAACTAAGCGAATGACTGGCAGAAGAAGCTGCCTTAAATGTGGCGCTGTTTACCATATTGAAAATCTCAAGCCAAAACTTGAGGGCGTATGTGATAACGATGGCACTGAGCTGATTCAACGACCAGATGATAGTCCCGAAGTGGTGGCGAACCGGCTTAAAACGTATCACCATCAGACGGAACCGGTGGTGGATTACTATAGAAATAATTCGACGGTTTACGATATTGATGCTAACGACAGCGCCGATAAAGTTGGTGCTTGCATTTTTGAAAAGCTGGGTGCTCTTGTCAAAACATAAAGTTATTAAAAGTTATTAAGATATGAAGTTAAATGGCTATAACGCTTCGCAGCCGAAGAGAAATTGAGTTAATCCGCAAAGCAGGTGCTGTTGTAGCCGATGTTCTTTTAAAACTACAGGAGATTGCAGAGCCGGGAGTAACTACCGGTTATTTGGATTCTGTGGCATCGCAAATAGCTGCTGATGTCGGAGCCGAGGTTCTGTTTAAAGGCGTGCGCAATCCGGCGTCTCGAATCCCGTTTCCTGGTGCAATTTGCGCCTCGATAAATGAGCAGGTCGTTCACGGGATTCCTTCAGACAATACAAAACTCAAAGACGGCGACATCTTGAGTATCGATTTTGGCGCCAGAGTCAACGGTTATTGTGGAGATGCAGCTGTTACGACTGCTATAGGAAAGATTTCTGAGGATAAACAGTTACTTTTAGATGTAACCAGACGTACCCTCGATATAGCAATAGCAGAGGCGGCGCCGAATATTAAATGGAGCCAGGTGGCAGCAAAAATGCAGGATTACGCTGAATCGGCTGGCTTTTCGGTAGTAAGAGATTTTGTTGGGCACGGCATTGGCAGACAAATGCACGAAGAGCCAAGAGTACCCAATTTTGTCAGCGATGAATTGTTGACCAACGATATCGTCTTGACAGAAGGAATGGCTTTGGCAGTTGAGCCGATGATTAGTGCCGGCACCAGTGCTGTAAAAACACTGAAAAACGGCTGGACAGTGGTGACAAAAGACGGCAAATGTTCGGCTCATTTTGAACATACAATTGCGATTGTGGAAAATGGTTGTGAGGTGTTGACTGTAAAGTAAAAGCTTATGGTAAAGAAAGACACAATAAGACTGCAAGCTAAGGTAACCGATGCTTTGCCGAACGCAATGTTCAGAGTGGAGTTGGAGAACGGCCATGAAGTTTTGGCTCATGTTTCCGGCAAGATGCGAATGAATTTTATTAGAATTTTACCTGGCGATACAGTTACGATTGAAATGTCACCCTATGATTTGGATAAAGGCCGAATAGTCCTCCGCCATTAAGCGATGTTGATTTGAAAGTACTGAAAAATGAAAGTTAGAAGTTCTGTAAAACGTATATGTGAGAGCTGTAAGATTGTTCGCCGTAAAGGTATAGTGCGGGTGATTTGCACAAACCCACGGCATAAACAGCGCCAAGGTTGATTTCATCGTGAGGTGCGAAGAATGAAGCGATACACGAGAAGGAGTTAATATGCCACGTATAGTTGGTGTTGATATTCCCAACGACAAATCAATATGGATTTCATTAAGCTATATTTCTGGTATAGGTAAATATACCTCGGAGCAGATTTTGAAAGAAGCCGGTATTGAAAAAAATACAAAGGCAGGCAAGCTCAGTGAAGACGAGCTTAGCCGGATAACTCAGATTATCGACCGCAATTACATTGTTGGAGGCCAGCTTCGCCGACAGGTCTCTCAAAATATTGCACGGCTGCGTGATATAAACTGTTACAGGGGCATTCGCCACAGAAAGGGCTTGCCTGTTCGGGGCCAGTGTACTCAAAGCAATGCACGAACTCGCAAAGGCCCAAGAAAAACTGTCGCAGGCAAAAAAGGCGTGAAGGAGAAACGCTAAAGGTTCAATAGGTTTTACAAAAGATAGATTTGTTATAGGTGAAGAAAGAATTGATTGTTCAGACAGTCGAGGCACGAAATGATTAACGCAATGCGTTATATGTAATACAGGAAGAATAATGGCAAAAAGTCCAAAACGGAAAGCTAGGAAGAATATCGTCAGGGGCATTGCGCATATAAGAGCAACGTTCAACAATACATTGATTACGATTACAGACCCAAACGGCAATACGATATGTTCGAGTTCAACCGGTTGTGTCGGTTTTAAGGGCTCTCGTAAAAGTACGCCTTTCGCCGCTCAGCAAGCTGCTCAACGTGTTGCCAATAGCGCTATGCGTAACGGCGTGCGTGAGGTTGAAGTTAAGGTCAAAGGCCTCGGTTCCGGTCGTGAGTCTGCGATATCAGCCCTGCAGCAGGTAGGATTGCGTATTGCATCGATAGAGGATGTTACCCCAATCCCACACAATGGCTGTAGAGCAGCAAAGCGAAGAAGGGTCTAAAACGAAATTTTTTTGGAGATAAACAGAAAAAATGGGACGTTACCTTGGTCCATCTTGCAGGCGGTGCCGTCGTGAGGGAATGAAGCTGATGCTCAAGGGAATCAGATGTGAGACAGCCAAGTGCCCGATCGAAAAGAAACAGCGTAACCTGGCTCCTGGTATGCACGCATGGCGTAGGGGCAGAACAAGTGAATATGCTGTCCGGCTGCGTGAAAAGCAGAAAGTCAAGAGATACTATGGAGTTCTGGAACAACAGTTTATGAGGTACTTTCACAAGGTCGAGCGGATGAAGGGCAATACCGGCGAAACCCTACTGCAGTTATTGGAAAGACGTTTGGATAATGTGGTATATAAGCTGAATTTTGCGCCTTCACGCAAGGCCGCGAGACAGTTGATTTCTCACGGCCATATTCACGTAAATGGGCACAAGGTTGATATCAGTAACTATACCACGAAAGTTGGTGACAAGATAACGGTTAAGGATTCCGATAAAACTATCAAGAAGGTAAAAGAACAACTGCAAAGTAACCCAAATTTTACTACACAGAATTGGTTGCAACTGGATCGTGAAAAGCCCGAAGCTATTGTTGCTGCTTTGCCCAGCCGGGACGACGTTCAGATTCCAGTTGAGGAGCAGTTGGTTGTAGAGTTCTGTTCAAGGTAGCGTGGAGGATAAAAAAATAGCAGATATGCTTCACGAAATACGAGATACGAAATAGGAGGTCTATATGCGAGTTACATGGCGTGGTTTAGAATTGCCGACACGTGTTGAACGAGACACGACAATATCGAACGAAGTATATGGCCGTTTTTTTATTGAACCTTTCGAGCGTGGGTTCGGCACCACCATTGGCAACAGTCTAAGGCGGATATTACTTTCTTCTCTTCAAGGCAGCGCCGTAACATCCATTAAAATAACAGGTATCGACCATGAATTCAGCTCGATAAATGGTGTGATGGAGGATGTTACTGACATCGTATTGAACGTCAAAAATCTTATTATTCAGCTCACAAGTGAAGAGCCCAGGACGATGAGAGTGTCGGCGAATAAAGCCGGAGTCGTAACCGCATCTGACATTATCTCTGATCCAGCCATAGAAGTGATAAACAAAGATATGGTATTAGCAACTCTAACTGAAGATGTAAATTTTGAAATGGAAATGGTAGTTGAGAATGGTCGTGGTTATGTGCCGGCTTCTGAGCGTATCGCTGCTGCCGATAGAACCGACCAGGAGATTGGGCGAATAATGCTTGACGCCGTATATTCACCGGTCACAAGGGTACGCTACCTGACTGAGGAGACCCGCGTAGGTCAGCGGACTAATTATGATAAGTTAATTCTTGAGGTTTGGACCAACGGAACAATCACACCTGAAATGGCATTGGTAGAGGCAGCCAAGATTTTGCGGAAGCACGTTAATCCATTCGTGCAGTATTTCGAGATGGGAGAAGAAACCGTCGCCGGTCAGCTTGAAGCAGTGAAAGAGGAAGCAATAGACGAAGAATTAATTAACAAACTCGATATGCCGATTCAGGAATTGGAGCTGTCGGTAAGAGCAAATAATTGTCTTGAATCGGCGAAAGTGGAAACAGTGGGTCAGTTAGTGGAAATGACGGATGTTGGCTTGCTAAAAATTCGCAGCTTTGGCAAGACTTCCCTGCGGGAAATTAAAAGGAAGCTCGCCGACATAGGTCTATCTCTGGGAATGACCGACATAGAAAGTGGATAGTATTGGCATGTGCAGTGGAAGCAATAGTAGGTGGCTATAAGTTATCCACTACGAGCTAAACACTAAGAAATTGAAATTGAGGAGTTTAAGTATATGCGTCACAGGGTAGCAGGGCGAAAATTAAGCCGAACAAGCGAACATCGTCTGGCTATGCGACGAAACTTGGCCGCTTCGCTCTTTGAGCACGAAACGGTATCTACGACCATCGAAAAGGCCAAAGAGGTAAAGTCGTTCGCTGAAAAGTTGATTACACTGGCCAGGAAAGGCACGCTCTCAGCCAGACGTCGGGCCATTGCCCTGCTTGGCAATCGCGATATTATAGATTATGAAGACGGCAAGGCGGTCAAAAAAGGTACAGTAATTAGCAAACTGTTTAGTGAGCTTGGCCCCAGATACCTTGACAGGCCTGGCGGCTATACAAGAATTATTCGCCTGTCTCTGAGAAGATTGGGTGATAACGGCCAGCTTGTCTTGCTGCAGCTCGTCGGTCAGGATGAGGGTTCAAAAAAGAAATCCAAGGCCGCCGGCAAAAGAGCTGCTCGTAAAAAAACTAAAAAAGCTGCCAAAGCCGAAGCTGAGAAAGTAGCTAATACAGATGAAGTTGTTGAGGCCCAGGAAGTAACAGAGGCCAAAGGAGGACCTGCCAAGGATCAAGAAGCTACTGAAGCCGATAGCGATGCGGATGAATTTGATAAGCGGCAGTAAGGTTTTGATTTGCAGGATGGGCGTAGAATGAGTAGGGATGATTGTATATTTTGTAAAATGGTGACTGGCCAGATTCCGGTTACAAAGATTTACGAAGACGATATTGTTCTTTCTTTTTTGGATATCGGACCACTAAGTGATGGCCATACCCTTGTGATTCCCAAGCAGCACTTTGGACAATTACATGAGTGTCCCGCTGATGTTCTCAGCCAGGTTGGTTCACGGCTCGGCAAAATTTCAAAGGCCGTGGCAGCCGCAACGGATTCTGACGGCTATAACCTTTTGTGCAATAACGGCAGAGCGGCAGGCCAGCTTGTTGAGCATGTGCATTTTCATATAATCCCTCGCAACACCGGCGATGGAATATTTGACCGCTGGCCTACTTATAAATACCAAGAGGGCAAAATCGAGCAAATCGCCGCCAAAATCCGAGAAAATTTATAATTTACCCATCAGTTTACTTGATAACAAACGCTTTTTATGTTAATTTGTTGGCGCTTTGATTTTGCCTATCGAGCGACGAAATACGAGAATGATCGCGGGGTAGAGCAGTCTGGTAGCTCGTCGGGCCCATAACCCGGAGGTCGCAGGTTCGAATCCTGCCCCCGCTATTAGGACCTGGAGATAAATCCAGGTCTTTTTTGTTTGGGGATATTTCAAAGCCTGTATCGTGTTAGTTATTCATCTAACAACGAACGCTGAGGCAATAGGTTGAAATGAATTGGAAAATTTTTTTGAAAAAGGTTCTGGGGGTTAGGGAAAAGCGGAGGAGAAGTAGACAGCCGACGTTAAAATTATGAGATAATAAGTCAAATTCAAATAACGCAAAACAGTCATCGGATATATAATCCGTGTGTCTTTACTCACCACAGACGGATGTTCAATCCATTAGCCGCTTTTGCTGCTGATCGGGGCACAATTCCTCAGTTTGAGATGTTTATTATGAGTTTGCGTGTCGTTTGAAGCGGTACTCCTGGGGGGTACTATTTAAACAGACGTCTTAAATTCTTGAGTAGCTTGTAGATTCCCTACGGGTACAAGGTAGATAGCCAGTTTGATTTCTCCAGCAGGTTTATTAATCCAAATCCTCTCGAGACATTGTCTCAGGGCAACAAGCTTTTCCTGTGGCAAACCTTTACGTAGCTTGAATTCGAGGCCGGATAAGAACTGCATTGAATCTGTTACTATGCTGTCAATTTCGGCCTGTGACAGGGAAAGCTTATCAAGCTCTTCAAGCCTGATTTCTAGCTGCTGCTTCTGTTGTCTTAGCTTATTCAACCGACGGTCAACATATTCACGATTGGTTGGCGTGATATTATCCAACAGATTATTAATGATTTTATCAAGTCTTTTTTGTTTTGCATGTGCTCGCTTTCGAGCTGTAGCAAATTCTTTACCTTCTGAGCCGATTTGCTTTTTAACGGCCTGAGCCAGTTTTCTCCGGCCACCATTTTCAAGATAAGGCCTGTAGAAATCCAGCACAGTTTCTATGACCTTCGATTCCAATACCTCCTTGGGGATTGCATTCATCTGGCAGATGCTTGTGCCCTTGGTAATGTAGCCGCCGCAGCCGTAGTAGTAGGTCCTAACTCTTGTACCGTCCAAGCGTTTCTTGCCTTTGTTTCGGGTTACACCCTGATAACGTGAGCCGCAAAGCGTGCATCTCAACAAACCTGAAAGTATGAATCTGCTTCTCTGGCCATGCCATGTCTTACCGTGATTGATGGCTCCTGGATTACGACCTCGCTGTTCAATGGATTTGATATTGTTTTCGCATCTTTGTTTGGCAAGCTCGAATAGTCTTCTGCTTATCAGGGCTGGGTGAGCATCACGCACTATAATCCAGTCGGTTTTAGAGTTAGGTACCAATCTTGCCCCATGCACACCTTTGCGGTCTACTGCCTGACCTTTACTTATCCGGTGGAAGCGTGCATCTGTTCTTCTGTTCCAGACCATGTCTCCGGCGTAGATGGGGTTTACCAGGATGGCCCTGACAGTGGAATCTGTCCAGAAGCCGCTGCAGATGTGTGACCACTGTGGTCCTCGTGGTGTAGGAACACCTTGCTGATTCAGTGTGTCGGCAAGAGATTTATAACCTTTGCCCTGCTCTGCATACATCTGGAAGATTTGTTTGACTACTTTTACACGTTCTGGGCCACTTAATGTAAGTTTGGCCTGGTCACGTTTGGATATGTTCAGCGATTCGCCACGGGCAAGTGTACGGATCAGAGTTCCTTTCTCAGCAAAGAGCTGCTTTGAGCCATCGGGCATATGGCGAAGGATAAAAAGGAATTTTCCATCGGCATTTTCATAACGCAGGTCATAGCCATATGGCGGTGTACCGCCCATCCAACAGCCGGTTTCAGATTTTGAAAGCAGCCCACGAATTGTGACCTTCGATAGATCCTTGGATTCCTGCCTTGCCTGCCATTGCTTGACCGGCCGTAAAAGGTCATCGGTGGAATCACCATTGAAGTTTTCACTGACATAACACACCTCGACGCCATGAGTACGGAGTATATGTCGATAGTACCCAGCCTCATCATTGTCTACGCGCCCGAATCGCTTCACGTCATAAACCACGATAATATCGAATCGACGGGTCGCGCTTTCAGCATCGTGAATCATCTGCTGAAAAGCTTTTCTGCCAAGGGTGGATGTGCCGCTTATGGCATCATCTACGTAAAACTTGACCAGGCGCAGACTGAGGTCTTTGGCATAGGTCTCTATGGCCTTTTTCTGGTCTGGGATGGATTGTTCCTGGCGGTCTGTCGAACGGCGGACATAACCAACAGCCCGGTTACTCGGCTGTGTCGTATTGTTTGGTCTTATCATAAATGGGCTCCTTATAAGGGGTTACATTTACCCTATATGAGGCCTATCGGGGCGGGTCTATCAAGGCAATATTAACCTTAATTCGCCTGATATTTGGAGAATTATCCGCCTTTTTGGCGTCTTCTGGGCCGATTTTGGTAGGGGGAGCGATTATTTTTTTGTGAGCTGGCAAAGGTGGCTGTATGGTAGGTAAAATTTGGTGGTTTTTGGGCTTGTTATTTGTCCCAGTTTTTGAGGTTGTTGTCTTGTATTTTCTTTAGTTTTTTGAATGCTCTTTGTTTATTAAGGCGGTTTGCACGTGTGTCAAGCCTGTATATATGTCGAAAGATACCTTCAAGTTCCTGGATTTCTTCTTCTCTAATGTTGTCCCAAACTTCATAAATCGAGAAGTGGGTCCATAAGTCTCCTTTTCTGCGTTCATGAGTCCTGAGTCGGCCCCGAATACTTGCGGTTTTTGCCCCCATAAAATATGCACCCATCGAGGGGAAGGTAAGAGAATTTAGAGTGTCAGATTAGCTCCGTGCGCGATTGCCGGGTCTCCAGGCCATGGAGGCAACAGCAGGGGCTCCTCGGCAAAATGGAGCAGCGGCCTTAAAAAGCCAAAATAGGCAAGACAATGGGAAGGTTAAAAGCTCTTGAGAAGCAGATGCGTGCGTCTTTGGGGACTTCCGCCAGTGACGCACCTGAGTGATGGAAGGTAGTCTGGCAGGACTGATTATAGGCCTTTACCGGCTGAAAAATTTTCCCTTTACATATAGTCCGTAATCGGGTTTAATTACAGCACTTTATAAAGCGGTTTAAGTTTCTAATCCGGTTGGTCTTGTGCAAAAGGAGATAGCGTAAAATGAAACGGCTTACAAATCTAATTACTGGCAGGGCGTTACTAATCGTAGTTTTAGGACTTTTAATTGTATTTCCTTTTGGTTGCTCAAAAAAGAGGTCGGAAGCAAAAGAGATAAAGATTGGGGCTATATTCCCACTATCAGGTGATGCCCAAAGAATAGGCAATATGAAAAAGGATGGGGCGGATTTAGCCGCTGAAGAAATAAACATGAAAAGTGGAATAAAAGGAATTAAAATTAACATCATATATGAGGACAGCCAGAATGAACCAACTAGAGGAATTTCCGCCTTCAAAAAACTTACAGAGTTAGATAAGGTTCCAGTTATTATGTCTGCTATGAGTGGTGTAAGTATGGCATTAGTCCCATTAGTAGGTGAAAAGAAAGTAGTTTTATTTGCAAATGTAGGTCATCCCGGCGTAACGGGAAAAAATGAATGGGTATTCCGTGATTTCCCAACAGCGAAACAAGAAGCGAAAGAAATCGTAAAATTTGCTGTGCAAGAACTTAAGCTGAAAAAAGTTGCTTTTTTGTATCCGCACGATGACTGGGGGCTATCAGGATGTGATGCTTTCAGAAAGGAATTTTCACTGTGTGGTGGACAAGTAATAGTAGAGGAGAGTTATGAGAAAACTGATACCGATTTCAAATCACAATTAACTAAGATAAAAAACTTGGATCCTGATGGGTTATATTTTACTGGTTTCGGCAATGCTTTGGGGATAATTGCTAAACAGAGTACTGAAATGGGAATAAGGTGCTCTCGCCTAACCACCACAGGATTTAACGATAAAGCTATTCTTGCTCTTGCTGGCAACGCTGCTGAAGGGATTTACCTTACTACATCAGCTTTTAACCCAGATAGCAACGATCAGATTGTCTCAGATTTTGTAGCCTCTTTTCAAAAGAGATTTGGACGAAAGCCGGCTTTTGATGAAGCCCTTCAGTATGATACCGTGAAATTAATTGCATTGGCTATTCAAAAAAGTGGCATCACCACCAGCGAGGGAATAAGGGCAGAGATATCAAAGATTAAAGATTACCAAGGTGTATGTGGTAAAACCTCTGTTTTAGAAAACGGGGATTTGGAAACTCCTATTATTTTGAAAGTTATACAGGATGGGAAAGTCTCCAGCGCCAAATAGAAGTATTCTACCTGAATGGATTACATATAGTTTCCCCAAAGGACTTTTCGAGAAGATTCATCGACTAACTTTTCGTCTGATAGACTACCTCACATTTAGTAGATGGTTACTTACTGTGACGGTTGTTAGCGGTTTGACAGTTGTTGTTATATACCTAAGCAATATAGAAACTCGTAATGAACATTGGCCTACATATTTATTTTTTGGAATAGTGACTTCTTTAGGGTTTTTTGTAAGTTATATGGTTTTGCATTATATTAGGCCTATCACAGGTATGAGAGAGTATGTTGAATTTTTGACATACGTATTGGAACATACAATCCCAGGCGATGAACTTGTTATCTTAGCAAGTACCCCGAATCCTGGATTGGCCGAATATTTAATGTCAAACAGAGAACATGGTCATTATTATTTGCGATATGTAGAAAAATTAAAAGAAAAGGTGCAAACGTACAATAAAAATGGAGAGCAAAAAATAAGATATCGCATCTTACCCTATGGCAGTCCTTTTCCTGCAAGAGGCGATGATTTAGACACTAACTCAAAGATGATGCAATTTCTCCAGCCGTTTATTGGAGAGTTAGAGATTAGTATGCAGAAGGTATACAAAGATGAAACAGTTGCTTTGATGAATTCCATTAAAACTGCGATTGACCCCACGGCACCGGTGCTTGACGGTTCTAAAGGATTCCTCATTATTTCGCATAACAGTATGGGGTTTTTGGGAGTTTACAGTGCACAAAGTGGAATTTTAACAATACGGGGGATGAAAATATTTGAAAGCCTTTTCTTGAAGGTTTTAAAAGAGATTTGTGCTTTGATACAACCTCGACGGGAGACACCACCAGAGGCCACGCAAGAAAATGGCTCAAGTAAATGACACATATAATGAAATACAAAGTAATGTCTAAAAACCAAAAAGTTCTGAATTACTATAAGGATGTAAGACAGAGCTTAAAATATTTATGGCTAAGATATACAGAATCTTATGTAGCCCTGTTTCTAAAAGGTGAATTACTTTTTAAATCGATTTTCAAACAAAATAAATGTTTTTCAAACATGTTAAATACACTTTTGAAATATAATATTCTCGAAGAGAACGGAGGTCATAAAGATGCAATAAAGTCTAAATATCTGATTTACCCTTTGGGTAACTGTTTCATAATCACCGATTTTCATAACGTTGTTGACTTAGACAGAGTATTTCCCATATTTCAAGAAAATGTCTATTTGTCAGAAAAACTGAAAACACCGAAAGAGGGAACTGTCCTTGATATCGGTTTCGGTTCTGGGATTTTTTCAATTATGAGTGCTGTAAATGGAGCTTCCATGGCTTATGGTACTGACATTAATCCCAAAACAATAAAATATGGAAAGCTAAATGCATGCATAAACGGTGTAGAAGAAAAGGTTAAATTTTTTATAGGCGATGTATACGATCCTTTGCCAAAGCACCAGGATTTAAAGTTTGACCTTGTATGCACAAATCCGCCTTTTCTGCCAATTCCGAGTAATATAAAGTATTTTATGCATTCCAATGGCGGTCCAGATGGCACAGATGTGATAAGAAAAATCTTAAATGGGTTGAAAGGTAGGATTGCTCCGGACGGCCGTTTTCAAATGATAGTTGTATCACTTGGAGATAGTTCTAAGTCAACTCTTGTTGGTACTATAGCCAAGGAAATTCTTGCCAATCAAAAAGCTTCTATTTCAATAAGTATTTTGACAGAACCTTTGCTCTTGGCAGAATATGCTGCAAATCTCAGGAAGAAAATACCCAAAGGTGAAAACTTTGACAACGTGGAAATTGATGAAGAAATTATGAAATGGCAAGATTACCAAAAAACTCAGCGGTGGACTCATCTTTATTATTTATACATCGAGATAAATTTTAATAGGAAGTTTTTTTTCAGCGTTGATACCGACTTCAATGAAACTGGAAAATTACGCGAGGACCTTAATAAGAAGCTCGGGGTTTTAAATGGAATCCAATGGAGAAGTGAATGAAGAAGCGGGTGGTAAATAAAAATGGTACTACAACTTGTTGTTAATAGTTTGATAATAGGCTTAGTATATGCTTTGACTGCCCTTGGTTTTGCTATCATTTATCGCACAGTTCGGTTTTTTCATTTTGCGCATGGAGTGGTGTATGCCTGCGGCGCATACTTTGCGTATAGCGTATTGCATATAGCGTATAGTGAAAGTAATTTGCCTGCGGCGTTGATATTGGCTGTGTTGGGAGGAGTAATGGGGGCTGGGATAATTGGAATCCTTATTGACCGGGTGGTGTATCGGCCGTTAAGAAAAAGAAAAGCGCCGAATTTAGTTTTCCTGTTAGCATCGTTCGGGGTATTTATTTTTATTCAAAATCTCTTGCAGTTAATCTACGGTGCCCAGATTCTTACCATCCGAACCGGACCGGTAAAAGAAGGCCGTCATATCTTCGGGGCGGTTATTACAGATATTCAGATTCTGATTCTAATTGTCTCTGTGTGCCTCTGTGCAGCTCTGTGGCTATTTGTCAAAAAAACCAAACTGGGTAAGGCAATGCGAGCGGTAGCGGATGACCCGCTGGCGGCAAGCGTTGTAGGAATAAATCCGGAGAAGATTATATTGGCTGCGTTTGCAATTGGGTCGATGTTGGCAGGAGTGGCAGGGATACTTGTGTCTTTAGAAACAAATATCGAGCCGACGATGGGTATGAACGCAATCCTTAAAGGCATTATCGCCTCGATAATCGGTGGAATAGGTAGCATACCCGGCGCGATGTTCGGTGGGCTGTTTTTGGGGATAGCAGAGAATCTTGGGATTTGGAAAATTTCCGCGGGGTGGAAGGACTGCATTGCGTTTGTAATTTTAATTATCTTTTTGTTGATTAGACCTGGTGGAATAATGGGCATAAAATCCACAAAGGAACGGCTATAAATAGATGGAATATTTCCTGCATATTTTGGTCATAACTGGTATCTACATAATCCTGACACTTAGTCTAAATCTCGTCGTAGGATATACCGGCTTAGCTGCTCTCGGACATGCAGCTTTTTCCTGCATTGGTGCATATGCATCTGCGTTACTGGCCCTGAACTATGGTGTTTCGCCTTGGATTGGCCTGTTGGTTGGGGCCTGTGTTGCAGCTATATTAGGCGTTTTCATTGGCGCTCCTTCACTTAGGCTCAAAGGCGATTATTTGGCCCTTGCAACCTTTGGTTTGGGAGTCATTGTTTATTCCATTGCTAAGAATTGGGTATCGGTTACTCGTGGCCCGATGGGCCTTCCGGGAATACCCGGCTTTTCCGTTTTTGGATTTCAACTTTCTGAAGTTTGGTCTTATCTGATTCTTGTAGCCGTTTTTGTCTTTCTAACCTACTTTGTAATTCATAGAGTTGTCAATTCTCCCTTTGGCAGAATACTACGGGGCATAAGAGAAGATGAGACGGCAACACTTGCTGTGGGAAAAGACGTCAACAAATACAAAATCATAGTCTTTGTCATCGGAGCTTTCTTTGCAGGAATAGCAGGAAGTTTATATGCACACTATATAACGTTTATCGACCCGTCGAGCTTTACGGTGATGGAGTCGATAACGATACTGCTAATGGTTGTGTTCGGTGGGATGGGCAGTTTAAGTGGCTCATTTATTGGGGCAGCGGTACTTGTGATATTGCCTGAGTTGCTTCGCTTTGTCGGTATGCCAAGTTCGATTGCAGCGCCGCTACGGCAAATGATATACGGGCTGCTTCTGATTGTGCTGATGTTGAAACGGCCACAAGGAATTCTGGGTAAATACAAGTGGACTTAAGTCGATGCGTAACGGCGAGAATATATTATCGGTAAAGGATTTGAGCAAAGAGTTTGACGGCGTGAAGGCCGTTGACAATGTTTCTTTCGGGCTAAAGAAAGGCACCATCACTGCATTGATAGGCCCTAATGGTGCAGGCAAAACAACAGTATTTAATTTGATTACTGGTTTTCTTCAGCCGGATGAGGGTGACGTCTATTTTAGCGGCAAGCGAATTAGTTTGGTAAGTCCGCATAGGATTGCAAGGTTCGGTTTGGCGAGGACTTTTCAGAATGTCCGCCTGTTTCCTCAAATGTCAGCGTTAGAGAACGTGATGCTTGGGCTGAAGTTCGTCAGAGGTGAGAGCTTACGGGCAGCATTGCTGCAAACAAGAGCAATGAAGAAAGAGGAAAGCGAGAACAGAAAGTGTGCGAAAGAGTATCTCCAACGTGTTGGACTGGCGGAAAAAGAGAATGAATTAGCGTCGAACCTGTCGCACGGACAGCGCAAGCTGCTTGAAATGGTAAGGGCTTTGGCGATGGAGCCGGAAGTTCTGCTGCTTGATGAACCAACGGCTGGGCTTTTCCCCGGTATGATTCGTGATATGAAGCGGATAATGCGTGAACTGCGAGATGAAGGTAAGACAATTTTTTTCATCGAGCACGATATGAAAACAGTTATGGACGTAGCCGAGAATATCGTGGTTCTCAACTATGGCAAGAAAATAGCTGAGGGTAGTCCTGAACAAATCCAAAAAGACGAAGCAGTCATCACAGCGTATTTGGGTAGGAGGAAAAGAATTGCTACTTGAGGTAAAAGATTTGACGGTTCGATATGGGGCCGTTATGGCTCTTAAGAATATCTCCTTCAAAGTAAATGAGGGAGAAATTGTGGCTATGATAGGACCCAATGGTGCCGGCAAGTCAACCGCACTTAATTCTGTTAGCGGTGTGCTTGAAGCAAAAGATGGGAGTATTGATACAGGTCAGATTCTTTTTGAAGGTAAAGACATCAAAGGTCTAAGAACCGATGAACTGATGGGCAAAGGAATATCATTGGTGCCGGAAGGCAGACGAGTTTTTTCAACAATGACTGTGTTGGAAAACCTCCAAATGGGGGCTTACAGGCGAAATGATAAAACAGGTGTCGTTCAGGATATTGACACAGTCCTTGGGCTTTTTCCTCAACTTAAAGAAAGGATTAAGCAAAGAGCTGGGACTCTTTCTACCGGTGAGCAACAGATGTTAGCTATGGGCAGAGCATTAATGCTGAAACCAAAGCTGTTGCTTACTGATGAACCTTCGCTTGGACTATCTCCAAATTACTTAGAGCTGATTTTTGATAAGCTTGTAGAGATTAATAAGAATGGTACTAGTATACTTTTAGTAGAGCAAAACGCATCCGAAGCCTTGAAAATTGCCCACCGAGCTTACGTTTTCAGCATTGGCGAAATTGTAATGAAAGATACCGGTGAGAACTTGCTGCGCAATGAGGAAGTCAAGAAGGCTTTCCTGGGCGGTTAGCTGGTTGCCACAATCTTATTCCATTATGAAACCATTCTATCTCCAACCTTGGCTAATCTGCGATGGTTGCAACCTAGCCAACATAGACGCGGCATAGCTTATATCGTGCCACTTGAATTGCCATTTTAAGCGTATTTTGGGCCGTCGTTATAGTTTTTAGGTTTTGTTTGCAAACTGGTTTGTGAGCGATTTCTTTGGGGTGTTATAGGTTGTTATTTTGTAAAAACTTGTACGTTTACAGCATTGGATTATCAATCCTATGCTTAGGTCTAGTTGAAAGCTGTTATCTTCACGAGAAAGGTTCAGGCTTCTTACGAAATATGAACTCCCTTATAACTCTAAAAAACTGACTGTTGAAAAGCTAAATTCTTTTCCAATAAGCATAAGCAGCGTTTTTCGGCTTGTAATCACCATCCCACAACGAAAAAAATAAAGAGCTATCCCGACTTACTCAGGATAGCCCCTCAAATTAGTGCAAATTTAATGGCTTAGCCTTTTTATGGTAACACTGCTTTACCATGTCGGCCAGACCTGCTCCTCACCCCAGAGCTTACCCATTTCAGCAAAGTCCTTGAAGTTAATCGAGCCATCAACATACAGGTCGATGTTGGGGTCAGTCGGCGTCTGCAGCCAGTAGTTTACCATCACACCAAGGTCACTATAGTCAATAAAGCCGTCATAGACGAAGTCAGCCTGCCATGGCGGTAGCTTACCAGGGACAAATTCCGGCGTATAAAGCCGGATATCATCAAAGTACATTTCACCTGAACCACCTTCACACGGGTCGTCCCGGTCACCAAAGCCGATATATATCCTGTTGACATCCGTCAGTTCCACGCCCTGGTCATAGAAGTCGTTCAGGTCAATACGCCACTCTGTCCATTCGCCTATCTGTGTTACATTGGGGTCAATATTATCATTATCTGTGTAATATACAATCCCGTTGCTGTCGCTACTATCCTCCAGTACCACATACATTGGCTCAGGGTCATTGTAAGGTATACCGATGTCCTGGTCGTCCCACGAACCTGGAATGGGGTCACCGTTAGGAGCATCCAGCATGGTAACATCAGAGAATACGGCTGTGCACAGCTCACGGGTATTAAAGCTACTCACGCACAGGCCAATCAGAGGTGTGTCCAACGCCATGTCCCAATCGCCGGGACCGATCTCCGTCCAAAGATCCGGTTTGCCGTCAACATCATTTGCATGGTCGGCGGTAATTTTTCTGGGGGCGCCCGTACGAGTCAGCCTTACCCAATGCGGAAGGGTGACTCCGGCTAAAGGTGCATCTTCGGTGTCACCGGCTGGATCCGTACGGTACTGGAAGCTGACCCCATTATTGGGTGTCATAACTACCGCCGCGTTCCTGGAGTTCGGGTCTAACGAATCGCGGAACATCACACCGGCCTTGGCCCATGGGCCCGTGTCCTCAATGCTGACCACCTTCGCTATGATCTCCCATTCATATGTCTCACCAAGTTCCTTATAGGCATAGTGGAAGCCGTCAGCTGTATCCTCGATATCCCAACCGGCGGCTTCTATCGTGTAGGTGCTCTCGTTGAAGTCGCCTCTGACGTCGGGATGGCCCTGGAACCACAGCGACAGTGCCTTAACACCTTCTGATAACCAATTCTTACCGAAGTCGAGCTCGAGACTATCTGGCCCGGTAGTATCGGCATAGGCCTCTGAATAATAAGGTGATGGGGTATTATTGTTGTAATCAATCGCCATCGCCTGGGCACTTTCGTGGGCCGGGTCTGTCGAAAGACTTACCGCCGCCTTGCCGCTGGCTTTCCACGTATCTTCGAGAGGCTTCGGATTAGGACTATACGACTCAAAATCGTCCACAATAAGGTAGAGGCCTGTCATAAAGGTCCAGATAGTACCTTCGGCGATGTCGAGGCCATTGACCTCGTCAACCCGCCAGTAGTAGATTGTGTCGAATGACAAAGCTCCGATATCATTTGCGATATCAATGCTGTTAGTGTCGTAAGACAGGTTCTCACTGTAATACAGCAAGCCGGGGAGATTGGCATCATTTACATCGTCAAAATCGGTGCCGAAATACACATTGTGTTTGTCAGCTTGGCTTCCCGGTGTCCAGCTAAGAATGGGCTCAGTCCGCACATCTTCCGCATAGTCGAGCGGCCTTGGATTAGTGGCGAGTCTGGTATCGACCAATCGCGCATTGTCGAAGTAAACCTTTCCTGTTCCACCATCTGTGTTGCAGGAGATAATAATATTGAACCAGGTGGCACCCGTTAAATCATAGTCTGAAATGTCAAGACTGTAGGTCCTTTCGACGATATCATCCCATGAACCGAATTCTAAACCCTCTGATTCACCAGTATTTCTGTTTATTGCTGTAGCGAGATCTTCATATTCTTTCCAGCCGGAGGGGCCGTCGCTACTTAAGGCAATCTTCTCACCGACCTCGGCCCAGTTTTCGAAGTCTGAACCAAACGCCGTCATGTCAAACATAAGCGTCGTGTTGGCCAGACTCGCTGGTACCTTCGGCGCCTCCCACTTAAGAACCCAGAAGCCCTTGTTCCAATATATACCAAGACTATACTCACTCAAGGTGACTGTTTCTGGGATTTGGTTGTAATCAAAAACGGGGGAACCCTCCCACCCTGTCGTCCATCCGTCCATATTCTGTTCCCAGTCTCCTATCACAAGGCCCATGCCGGGATAGACAGTCGTGAGTTGCCAGACATCACCTTTCCAAAGGCAGGGGTCAGGGCCGGCCTCATTGACCTCATCAATCCGCCAGTAGTAAGTTTTGGCGGATTTGAGGAAGCCCGGAGGGTCATAAGTGTTAGCGTCCCGGCGGCCACGATATATGCCCGTGGTATCGGATGTGTTGGCATCGTTTACATCGTTAAAATTAGTGCCAAAATACACATCGTGTTTGTCAGCATACGCACCCAGCGTCCAGCTAAGAGTAGTTTCAGGCCGCACCTCTCTCTCACTGTCTTCCGGACTCGGGGCGTAAGCCGGCCCAGCGCTGAACATTTGTATATTATCAATATAGTAAGTACCGCCGGGGTCGAATCCGTTCCAGTTTGTCTGTAAGATAATCTCCACATACTCAAGGTTGTCATAGTCTATCTGAGGATGAGCCAAGGAGTAGTTGAGTATGATGCTAATCGGCTCATTCCCATCAGGAGGCAGCCAAGATGCGTCCCCTTCTTGCTCTGGTATATTATACCACAAGTTCCATGAGGTACCAGATGAACTACCTGCGTTGATGGCCATAGCGAAATCGGACCACCTGCTATTAGCATCCTGAACCCACTCGTCAGCCAGCCGCGTAGCGTCTAATGAAATCTTGAGGTTTTTCCTGAATTCGTCAAGCTTTCCATTACCTATCACGTCGTACACGATAGCGTTTTGAGTGTTGGGGTCTGCATCGACCCTGAGACTATAGCTGCCCGATGTAGCCCCAATCGTCAGGCTATAGCTTGCCGAGGCATTGGGGTCGGCGGGACTGTTGGGGTCGTCGTAAACGAGCCATCCGTCATGGTTGGGGTCTGCGGGGTTTTCAAAATCACCCAGCAGGATGCCGTAACTCGTGGACGCCAGAGCCAGCACCAAAACAAAAGAAATTAAAAAACACAATCTTTTATACATAATAAAATCCTCCTTCAAAAATTAAGCCATAATTATTATTTATTTTTGGCTACACACCAAAAAACCTTGTTGTTTTCAACAGACAGCGAAAACAGAATGTAGGATAAAGGATAATTGTCAATTCTGAGTTCTCAATTCTTCGTGTGTGCCTGCCCCTGTTAGAAATTTCCCCTTTTTGATACTGCTTGTTGGTGGCACCGGTTTTGCCTATTCTAAAATTTCTAACGGGGCCTGTCTCAGACAACCTCTAACAAAAAAACCGATAATAATTTCTCCCTCGCCTAATTAGTGGCTCACTCAACACAACTTTTCTCTAACCCTGCCTCTACCTCCTTCCTTAATAAAACTCAATATGAGCAATTAATAATTTGAAATGCAAGGTTTTTAACTCTGAGGTACCTTACCTAACAGTACATACTCTTTCTACCGAGAAACTACAAAAGTCCACGAATTAACAGACCAATAATCCACAGATACCCGCTACCCGCATGCGCTGGCACAAGCTACACGAGCACAGGTTTCACCAGTATTATTTATACCAAATTTGCCATCCTTTAGTCAAGAAAAATTTCTTAGAAGGAAAACTGAGCGTATCTTTTGGAAAGATTGTGCAAAAACACATAACTTCTTTATTTACAAGCTCCTACAAGCAGCTCCCGGGTAAAGCCCCTTCTGAAATTCAGCTTTCACGGGGACTTTGTGTGCGGTAAAAAAGCTTTGCAGTTATTGATTCATCTGTTTTTAAGGCTAATGTTCCCAATTGATAGACGATTTGTTCGATGCCGATATGTGCCATCAATTCATTCGCAGACTTGTCTCGGCTCTTACAAATTGGCGAGTTATTTCCCTATTTCTTGAAGTCTCCTTACGACCTCAAGACAAGCCCTGCCGTTATGATATGGTGCTTTCCACTCAGAGACTTTAAACGCAGCTTGGGCTCAGTATCACTTTTGAGTGGTCGGCCGCAAAGATGAACCATATACCACTGTCCATTTTGTGTTTCAACCAGACTCGCATGTCCTGCTTTTTGTAACTCAAGCTCCGGCTTTGCCACACTGCTTATTTCATTAAAGTAGTTACAAAAGATTTCAATAGCGGAGAGTTAATTCTCTTAGTACCCGTTTTCTTTTGGAGTTCTTTAACAAATTGCATTACTATTTGGGTTAATATGGCACCTGGCCTGGGATAAGCGGCTACGATATAATGGGGCCCTTCGGTTAATTCTCCCTCTTCTTTTTCTAATTCAGCCCTGATGTTGTCCGGGGTGATTAAGGAATTGGCATGCTGGAAGACAACCTTATCCATTACTTTATATACTTCTTTGCTCTCTTTGCCTATGCCATAATAATCAAGAAGCTGGGCAAAAACATAATTTGACGTTGTATAAACGTCTTGTCCCTGTTCCGATTCTACTGCTTCCCCATCCTCTGTCCGGCACATAGCCCAGCCCATAAGGGTCCGGTTGTTGTTATAAATTGTCCTGAGGATTTTTTTGGCCCTGTCATCAGAGATAAAAGGCTCTTCTCCCATTGCGATTAATGACCACAAGGCATCCAATTGATTGGTCCAGACATCCGTGTTTGTTTTTCCTGTTTCAGGGTCATAGCAGGTGACATAATACTGCAATTTGCGGCCGCTCTTGTTTTTCGTATCTGTCCACAATTTCTCGAATTCTGCTGAAGCTTTTTCAAAGGCCTCTTCGTATTGTTTTTTGGCAGGTTCATCTTTCAAAAACTCGGCCATTCTAATCATGGCCCGGCAACCCGCCATAAAAATAGTCGCATCGTAAGCATCTACGCCGAACAGGACCAAATTATCAAAGGTATTTTTGACTTCACCGGGATTGCCTTCGGGTATGCCGTCTTCGTTCATATCAAGCTCTTTTAAATGTTCAAACCCAAATTTAAGCGTCTTGAAGTTTTTCTTCAGAAAATCGATATTGCCCGTAAATTTGAAATTGCGCAGTACTCTTATGGCCAGCTTGGGGAAAAGGTCGATCCAATAGTTATCGTTATACCAGGCGTAGTCACTGACATTGCGCAGGGCATGGCCTTTCGACAGCATACCTACGTCATGCGACACGCTGCCTTTAATCTTAGTCGGGCCTTTTATTTGGGTCAGCGACTGGCCTTCATATTCTTCCGGGTAGTCTTCGAAATGCTTTCTTGCTTCAACAAAAGACGAATGCAGATGATAATATCGCTCTGTAAGATTTTCCACCATAATCGAATCAATGAAACGCTGGCAGAGTTCTTGCTCTATGTGTGGAAAGAATATGAGCAGCACCATGGAATACCAGTCAACATCCGAGGGGTCGATATAGGAATAATCGAAACATTCCAGGAATCTGGCGACGTCATTACCATCTTTGTCTTGGGTCCATACAGCGGCATTTGACAATGGAAAACTAAATTCGTTAAGAATCAACCTGGTCAGTCTCAATGCACCGTCCCTGTCATTTTTATAGGAAGGACTTTGCTGTATATAATCGAATATCCTTTTTTGGATTGCTATTGTCTGGCTCAGCCAGTCGGGGTAATTATCCAGGGCGATTTTTACCATATCTTTTGCCCTGGTTTTTTCATCCTTAAAACTTTTAATATATTTACGGTCAAATGTTGCTCCGTCGTTATACCACTGTTGTGGGAAGTCCAAAACTACGGCAAAAGGTATTGTTATTGTTGCCTTCGGTTCTAATGTGAAGGTAAGACTGATGGCTGCTCCATAATCACTATTAAGTACAGGCCCGCTCTTTTCGTAGAAACTACCATCATCATTCAATAATAAACCCTGTCTAAGCCTGTTTAATCTAAAATAAGGTTGTGTGTCTATTTCCACGTCTTTCATTTCCGGTACAGCTATGACCATCCTGTTCGGGCTTTCCGTACTTCCCATCACCACTGCTCTTATATTTGCAAATTTCAAATCTTCGTGCTTATGGCCCTTCACCGGTGCTGAGGACGTATAAATGCTGTCCTGGTCGGTTGGCTTTAATTCCTTTTCCTGAAGATTTACAAGGGATGGTCTGGGTATTACCAGTGTAATTTGCTGAGCTTGATTCGTAGTATTTGCTACTTCATATTCTTCTACGCCGATAGGCATCAAGGCCTGGTCATTTCCGGTTAAAAAAGGAGAAATCAATCTTCTTATTACGTTAACCGTATCCAGCTTATATGCTATTTCCAACAAAGGCGTAGCGATAGAAATTGACATGTGCTTTTCGGATAACGGAGGATGATAATAATTTTTCAAGGCAGGTACATCGTCAGGAGCTTCAACCAGCTCTGGATTTCTTCTTGTGAGCATAATACATTTATCATCGATACGGATAAATGGCGCAGAGGCAAATTGAATTGCGTTTTGATTTAATAAGATTAGCCTGCCGGCGTCATTAAGCCGGTTATATAAACCGTCGGGAGATATCCCTATCGAACAGGTTGGAGCACCCTGCAGGGCGATGGTATGGGGGAATTGAAGGGTTTTCGACATGCCCTGAAAATGAACCTTCATTTGATTACTATCATAAATCTCAGATATTTGTGCTCCTGAAATTGTAAAAACGTCGCTTATCTTAAAGCTGGATGTTCCTGGCATTTAAAATTTCCTCCTTTTAAAACACAATCATTTATTTATTTTAAGTAAAGACCTTTTTTGCCTTTACGCCAATAAACTTTGTGTAAAACAGTAAAGAAACCCCAGATTCTATGCGTTACTAACAATATGATAAGCCAAGAGGATGCTGCTTCTTCGGCGATGGCTTTTCTTGAGGGGCTTCTCGCTGAGAGCCGAGGGTTATGGGCAATTTAGTCGAGGGCGAGGGCTTGATTTTTCCAAAAAGCAGGTCGGTTGAAACTCTTATAGAATCAGGTGAGCCGCTGAAGTTACAAACTACAGCATCAGCTTCTTTCGTTGTGCCTTCTATATAGGGAGAGTTCGTCACAACAACAACTGTATGCCCGGCTTTTTTCAGTTTCTTGACAAGCTCTCGATTATTTCCGCCCTTGACAATTCGTGCGTAATAGTTGGTCGTTACAACAATATCCGCCTGTTTTGCAAGCTCGAGGGCCTCTGCAATATCTTCTTCGGTTGCGGCAAAGTCCGTATCATCCAGGATTAAATTTGTTGAGTGATTTACCATTGCCTCACAGAACACATGAGGGTGGCTATAAGTGTCCTTGCCAAGGAATTCATAAGGAATAGACTGTTCAATGACCAGTATTTTCTGGTCTTTTTTTAACGGCAGTAATTTTTTATCATCGCGTATTATCATAAGGGCTTTTTTGGCAACATCCCAGGAGAAATCTATAACTTCTTTGCTTCTAACAATAGCACGAGTTTTTTCCGGGTCCATTTTCCCGGCTGTTTCAAACAAGCCCTGGTCATACTTCATATTTAAAAGACGTCTAACAGCATCATTGAGCCTGTCTTCAGGCAGCTCACCTGTTTCAACAGCACGTTTAATTCCAAAAAAGCACTGCGACCTGGATTCATCATCGGCCTTCAAAAGTATTATATCTACCCCTGCTTTTATTGCTAATGTGCAAGCTACCGGAAGAGGCCATTTTTTAAGGATAGCAGCCATACCAATAGCATCAGAAACAATAACACCATCGAATCCTAATTCGTTCCTTAAAAGTCCGGTAAGGAGCCTCTCTGACAAAGTTGTGGGGAATTTGTCGTCATACGCGGGGTAAACAGAATGCCCTGTCATAATGGCTTTTACTCCTGCATCTATTGCCGCTTTAAAAGGAACTAATTCAACCTCTTTCATTCTTTTTTTATCAGCTTTTATTACATCCAGCACATCATGAGCGTCAGTTGCCGAATCGCCTCTTCCGGGAAAATGTTTTGCAGTCGCTACCAGACCCCCATCCTGAAAACCTTTGGTTAAAGCAACAACAAATTCTGCACAAACCTTCGGGTCATCACTAAAAGACCTGACTCCAATTTCAGGATTCTTGGGATTTATATTTACATCACAGACCGGCGAATACATCTGAGTAATCCCTATAGCAGTTAGCTGTTTGGCGATGGTCAAACCTATTTTATAAGTCAGGTCAACATCACCAATAGCGGCCATACCCATTGGAGGAGGGAACTGTCTTATGCCGCCGGCGGTATAATCATTTTTAAAATCACCTTCAAAATCAATAGTCATATGGAGAGGGATTCCAGTTGTATCCACGGCGATTTTCTGCATTTTATTCAAAGCTTCCGTCAATTCTTCCGGTGTTACGCTGATACCATGGCCTGTACCATTAAAATAAGTATGTGCTATGGTAAAATAACCTTCTGGTTCTTTAAAATTCTGGTCTATCTGGGAATTGCCCCAGTAAAGATTTTTGCAGGTTTCAAGTCCATAAGGTTCTAAGCAAAGACCTCCAGCGTATAGTTTTGTGACCTGCTCAATTCCGCTCGGTGTTAATATGCTGCCACGCCAGGTAAATGTTAAGCATTGGCCGACCTTTTCCTCTAAACTCATATCTTCTAACTTTTTACTAACAAACGCATCTCTTTCTTTCGACATTTTTATCTCCTTGCTCGTTTACGATTCCCATTTACCACGGTTATTAGGCCCTACCCAGAATCCACGCTCATGCTTCCAGCCATCTTCGTCAATTTCCAAATCTTTTGTCTTCCACCCTGATTCAATTCGTTTTGTTAAATCATCAAACCCTTTATTCCATGTAAGTCCGTCAGGAACAGTAACATTCATACTTCCAGCAGCATTTGCATATCTTAAACAAGATTCGACAGTATGATTCCAGACAAACGCAGAGAGAAATCCTGCAATTGCTGAATCGCCGGAACCAAGTGCCCCCACAAATTTTTCTTCTTGATAAACAGGGAACCAAAGTTCGCGATTAGCCCAGTTTTCAAGGTCAGAACATCCTGCTGCACCTAACCTCTCAAGCCGGTCCTGCTCAGCGGTGCGAATATATAATCCTCTGTAACCACATTTCACCATGGCTATTGCTGTACCCATTTCTATTAAATCACTTCCCAAGTTGGAAATCTCTTTTACGGTCATATGGTCAAGCACACCCTCCTTGGGTCCAAGATTTGCCTTTTTTTCAAGAAATTTTTCTTTATAAAGAAAATAAAATATCTCTTCGGCGCTTGGCACCATAATATCTGTCAGCGGAACCCAGTCTTTAAGAATTGCCAACCAGTCAACCTGGCCGGCAGGACTATTTACATCAGGAAGTGAAAGATCAAGCACAGTCGTAGCCCCTAATTCTTTGGTTTCTTTAAGGATTTTCGTTAGCTGGGCACCGGTGTTTTCATAAAGCTTTCTCATCCACGGCGGATAACCGAAAAGCATCAGCTTTGAACGCTGTACAAGGTCGAAATCCATGTCACTATAACCAAAGGTATCGTTTGCACCACAATGATGCAGGTAAAAACGGTCTATCCCGGGGATACAAATCGCAATGGTATATGATGTTGATTCACCATCGACCATTTTAATACCCTTAAAATGGCCTTCGTGCTCTTCATACCAGTTGAGTATCTCTTTGCCGAAGTCATCGTTGCCTACCTTGCCAATTAATTCAGTTTTTACACCGAGCCGGCGGATAGACACGCCGGCATTAGTAACAGGGCCGCCTCCCACAACAACACAGTTGCCCATATTTATCATTTTACCGGGCACAAGGACGTCTGTCATCCTGTCTACTTTTCCATCGATTGTAAAAGCAGGTATTAAATCAAGGCAGGTATGGCCTGCAGCAACGATTTCAAGGTCTTTCTTACTCTTCAATTTAAGCTCCTTATGAAATAGTTCTCACGAAGTAATTCTGCGGAATAATAACTTATAATATTCTAATGTCAAGTTAAAATTTCAAAAGGGGTGGGATGGCCAAGGAACATCGTATCCCCCTGAGAAAGGTAAGATGTATGACTACCAAGAGCTATCAGAAGCTAAGGAAGCTTAACAAGGGCAGGGGCTAGCCCCTGCCGCCTTGTCCTCGGACTTTTCGCTCGGCCTCATAACGATCAGGTTATTCGGATAGGCTCTAAGATTGAAAGTGATTAGTTGTTTTATTTTCCGGCTACGGCTCGGGCCTTCGCCGAGACGAGTGCGGTAATATTTTACCAGTTGGGCGTGCAGTTTGGGTCCTCGGGGTCGTTACATTGCAGCCATAAACGCGCGAAGTGACATAGGTCAAGCATGTTGACTTCGCCATCGGCGTATATATCGGGTGAATAGTAAGGTGGGATTGCTATAGGCTCGCTCGAAAGCCACTGTTCTACCAGAACGAGCAGGTCTGTGTAATCAATATGGCAGTTGCCATCTAAGTCAGCCGGCAGGTTGAGACCTGAATCTTGTACTTGCTGACAGTTGGTGGGAATCAGCGTTCCGGAAAGTGCAAGTGTTGTGATTGAATTAGCAGGCAAGGTCAACGGACCGGTTCCATCAAAGCTGCCGACAGGGATACAGTTTTCCGTCTCGCTGGAACGATAGATGTCACCGCTTGCAATGGAGAAACCAGTAAGGCAAAGGTCGGTTTCAATGTTGGTATTAGTGCTGGTGCTGATGATTATGACGCTCAGCTGTTGATTGTCTGGGCTTATGTAGGCCGATATTCTCAGCTCGGAAGAATCGGTCGAGGCATCTACACGCTCCCACCCCGAATGTACAAAAGCAGAATAGTGCTTGAACCCATAGTAGTCGGAGTTGATAGTGTAGCTGGAGATGCCATACGACGGAAGTGTTACAAGACCACCGGATTTTCCCCAGAACAAATCCCAGTATAAATATACAGATACTCCCTCCACAGTTAGAGAGTTATGCATCAAAAGCGCCAGATTCATTGCGTCGGGCCATGCATCCGTTGAGTCCTCGTACTCTGTTTGCATCAGGGGCCTGTCGCCGTACTGTGCCTTGAAATCGGTCATTGCGGTGATATACGCATCAGGATTTTGGCCACTGTCGATATTGTAGAGATGGTGTGAATAACCATAGACGTGGGAATCGTTGATTAGGTTGTCTAAATAATCCCCAGAGTTGAGAATACCAGCCGCTTCGGCGGCGAGCATCTTCGGCATAGCCGAACCCATTTCGGTATTCAGCTTCTGCCAAACCGCCTCGAAGGCCTGGTCATAACCAGCCCATTCTGTTGTTTCGGTGGGCGTGAATTTGCACGTATCCCAGCTGGCCAACCAATCAGGCTCATTTTGTATATTTATATAGTCAGCATCTATTCCGTTACTGGACCACTCGTCCAGACTGTCACCCCACCATTCGGCAAACTCAGTGTACATATAATCGCCGGCGTTTTTCTTAAGAGTTCCGCCGATTGTGCTGTCATTGCTTTTGAGATATTCTGGCGGAGACCAGGAGGAAATCATAATCTTTATCGGATGACATAAGGCGTTTTCCGCTCCCTGGACGATTTGAGCAGTTCTGCCTATGTAGCCGCTGTCGTCTCCGTCATATCCGTAGGTGTTTCTTACCCGGTATATGTCAAGGCCCAGTTGGCCGAATAGAATGTCATAAAGCTCACTCTTTTGAGGATGTTCGGTAAGCCAGTTCTCATACCATGCACCGGCGGCCCCGAAGCCTTCAATCTCCTGGTAGCGTGTAGTTACATCAATCTGGCCTGTTGCATTGGGATCGGTGGGATCCGGCTCAGGGCCAGATACAACCGCGTCATCGACGTAGATATCCACATCTGAAGGAGGACCTTCAAAGTACACCAGCAGTTCTGTGAGCGTGCCGTTTACAGTCAAGGTGTAATTGTCTGAAATGTAAATCCATCCATTGTTGTTGACGTTGTCATTCCACGCTACGTTAGTATATCTGGTTCCGCTGCTGTCGGTTTTCTTGATAGATACTTTAACGGTGTTGCTGGAGGCGCTACTTGTTCTAACCCACCCTGATATCTGATAGGTTTGGCCAATCACCATTTTATTCAGCACGTTCTGCTGAATTCCCTGCCATTCAGCGGTTCTATTGTATGCCCGTCCGCTTCGCAAGCCGATATGCACGGGTGTGGTTACTGTTTCGATTGAGCAGTTTCGAGCAGACCAGCCGGTTGCACCACTTTCAAAGCCGGGATTGGTCAGAACATTTGTGTCGCCGTAGGACGTTCCTGTTAAAAGGATTAAGATGCAAAGTGCGTATTTGCACACGGGCTTTGTGGACATTTCAACCTCATAATTAGCGAAGTTTTCCAATTTGCTACTTTTCATTATATCATATTTGTGCAAGCCCATATCCTAAAAGCCCATCACAGGGTTATAGGCATGTAAAACTGGCTAATTTGGTCCAGCCACGATTTTGTGACAGTAAACGATTACCGACCATCTTATATTTTAGACTAATATACGCGGTTAGTCAAGCTTATCTTTGTGAAAAGGGCCGTATTTCGGCCCAGCCTTAGCGGTGTAGTAGATTTTAACACCGCGTACATACTTTTCAAAATGCGGTTTTTAGCCCAAAAACAAGGCTGTTTTATTGCCCTCAATTTAAAATCATGATAAAATCTTGCTTTTTGGGTCAAAAACCAAGATGACTCTTAATGACTCGTACAAATGTTAAATTTTAGGGTGTTTTTTTAGACAAAGGGGGAAAAATGACAAAAAAAGGTTGACTCGTGCCGGTGGTAATGATAACCTATAAGCAGGCGTTTATTTGTCTTTCAGACAACGAAGATATAAGGCAAGGTATGTGTTTAGCCTGAAAATGCAGGTTTTTGGCCGAAAAACAGCAGTCATTACCGGATTCATGTGTTTTTTCGGCTTTTTGAGGATCCCAAAACGTCGATAAACGCCGAAAATCACCGTTTTCCTTGGCTAAACACGTACCCGCATACGGCGGGTAAACCTTCACCCCGTTAGAAAAATTGTGGTTTATTTGGAAACATTTAGGAGGACTATTATGTCTAAAAAATTGATTTATTTGATTTCTTTTGTTCTGGTGTCGGCTCTGGTTCTGACAAGCGCAGCCAAGGCTGGTCTTGATGATGACCCAAACCTTGTTGCCTGGTGGAAGCTTGATGGGGATGCGAACGATTCGTCTGGCAACGACTATCACGGCACCATTAATGGTGACGCAGATTTTGCCGAGGACAGTCCTTTCGACAGCAGCGAATATTTGGTGTTAGACGGGGATCGCGATTTTATCGACGTCAACTTCGATAGTACAGTGCTAGTGCCACCGATATACACTGTATCGCTATGGTTTAGGGCTGGTGGTAGCGCTGGACCGAGAGATATACTGTCGTCCTACATTGGCCCGGGGGACGATAGAAACCATGGTTTTCTGTTTGAGCGTTCCTCTAATGGTCAGGACCTCGGCACGCTACGCTATATACACAGGCATCCTTATGCGGAAACTGGCCAATATCTAGAGAGTATTTTTAGCGAGAACACATACGACGACGAACTCTGGCATCACATAGCGGCGGTAAGGGAATCAGAAACGAGCAGAGTGCTGTATGTTGATGGGAAGGTAGCAGGCACGGAAGACGAGCCAAAAACAGCATTCGATCAGCCGATGAGAGTAGTCATAGGCGCACTTGACCATTATGATGGTATAGGTAGAGATTGGGACGGTGCAATAGAGGATGTTCGAGTCTACAGCCGGGCGCTATCACTAGAAGAGATACAAGAGCTGGGAATTGGCCAAACAGCTACTCGGCCCAATCCGCTAGACAGGACAGAAGGTGTGGAGAGGGATACTATGCTCAGTTGGTGGGCGGGATGGAACGCCGACACACACGATGTATATTTTGGTACTGATTATGACAAAGTAAACGATGCCAACAGCACCGACCATCCGGACGTCGAATACAACAATGTTAGTGTCGAATACTATGACCCCGGACTTTTGGGATTAGACACAACCTACTACTGGCGTATCGATGAGGTCAATGACAATGACCCCAACCTCTGGAGAGGAGATATCTGGCGCTTTACGACAGGCAAATATCTTGCCGTGGAAGATTTTGAAGAATACGTGGATACTGATGACCTGAATGATGTTTGGCTTGTCAGCGGTTCGGACATTTACCTCGAGAATACTATCGCTAACGATGGTAACTCGATGGCAATTGATTTCAACAACGCTCCATCGCCATACTATACAGAAGCCTATGCTGATACTACCGGGCCGAATAGTCTCGAGCTCGACTTCGGTAAGAATTGGTTATTAGAAGGTGTTAAGGCATTGTCACTGTGGTTCCGGGGTTTTCCAGATATGGGCAGCTTCACCGAAGACTCCGGTATCTACACGATAGAAGGTGCCGGTTGGACTATCTGGGGTACGGCTGATGGTTTCCACTATGCCTATAAGACGGCTGATAGTTATACCTGGCAGATTATGGCGAGGGTGGACAGCATTGAGAACACCGACACATGGGCCAAGGCCGGTGTGATGGTTCGCGAGACGTTAGACCCAAATTCCAGACATGCAATGGTAGTTGTTACACCCGAAAGTGGAGTTGCCTTCCAGTATCGTGAGCATACGGGTGGTGATAGTGAACAGAGCGGCCGAGTGGCTGGAATCACTGCTCCGCATTGGGTAAGGTTGACTCGTACGGGCACCCCCAGCAAAATTAGCGCCGACCATGCAAATGATGTTGGCGGCGAACCGGATGTTTGGACGAAGGTCGGTGACAATTTGGACATGGTTCTGACTACGCATATCGGCCTGTGCGTGACCAGCAGCAATAGCGGCGAGCTGTGCACAGCCGTATTCTCTGACGTTACCATACTGGATGCTCCTAACGGTGACCCTATTGCAGGCGAGTGGGCTGACCAGGACATCGGTGTACTTTGCAATAACCCTGAGCCGGTATATGTGGTTCTGGAAGATAGCGACAGCAATGCGATATGGTACTACCCTGATACCAATGATGCCGATGATGCCGACCCCAATGCGACGCAGATAGGTTCCTGGACGGAGTGGATGATTGAACTGAGTAAGTTCAGCGTGCAAGGCATAGACCCGACGGATGTTCAGAGGATGTATATTGGCGTTGGTGACCGGTACGACCCGTGCGAAGGTGGTTCAGGTGTGGTGCACATCGATGATATCCGGCTGTATAGGCCCTGCTGTATTCTTTCGGAGCGTTCAGCCGATTTTGCCAAGGCCGACTACGCTCCGGTCCTTTACTCTGAGAGTGGCGATTGCGTGGTAGACTATCGAGAGATTGAGATAATGGGAAGCGATTGGCTTCTTGAGGATGAAATTATCACTCCGACTACGGACCCGGGCATAGCTGGCGGTCTTGTCGCCTACTATCCGATGGACGAGGGTATCGGCTCTATCACCGCAGACGACTCCGGCAACGATCACACTGGAACTTTAGAAGGAGGTGTTTCATGGGTGACGCCTGGCTTGTCGGGTAATAGCGCTATCCATGTGGACGGTAGTGTAGGCAGCAGGATTAGCATCGGAGACTGGAACCCTGCGGATCCGAACCTAACTATATCAGCCTGGATTAGATGGTCTGGACAACAAATCGGATATTCCCAGGGCATAGTTAGTAAAAGAGATGGCTGGGATGCAGAAACCGTGATGTTCATGTTCGAGACAGATACCCCCGGTACCAATGGCGCACTTCAGTTCCGGCAGTATGGGGATGCAGAAACCGATGTGTCTACAGCAACTGATACAATGATGCAGCATATCAATAGATGGACACCCGTGGCTGTGACGTATGACGGGAACGATGCCACGATCTATCTCTGGGGCTCAGACATAGGTTCCGGGCCATTTTCATTCGGCGGCGGGACCGGTGCCACAATGACAATAGGCAACACCATGAGTTCAATTGCCTGGGCCGACAGCCCTGAAAGCTTTAACGGCGACATTGACGAAGTCCGCATCTATAACCGTGCTCTTTCAGCGGCTGAGATAGCATACTTAGCTGACACCACCCCTGGTGACAATGAACTGTGTGTTCCGGTGCTATCGTGGGCTGATTTGTATGATAACGAGGATGAAGGCGAGAGGTCTGTCAACTTCAAGGACTTCGCCCTTGTGGCTCAAATGTGGCTTGAGGAGGAACTGTGGCCGTAACGTTGGGTGTTGCAATAGAGCTGAATAGTTAGCAAAAGTATCGCATTAGTTCGGGGCCTACACTGAATAGCTCAGTGTAGGCCCCGTTGGCCCAGCCTTAGCGGTGTAGTAGATTTTAACACCGCGTACATACTTTTCAAAATGCGGTTTTTAGCCCAAAAACAAGGCTGTTTTATTGCCCTCAATTTAAAATCATGATAAAATCTTGCTTTTTG